>Ga0126379_10000006_pt1 | contig 95902 bp, 80 predicted proteins | sample PanSoiMetPlot_24_FD_92640 | JGI IMG/M metagenome (GOLD analysis project Ga0126379, IMG submission 92640) | Tropical forest soil microbial communities from Panama - MetaG Plot_24 | ecosystem: Environmental > Terrestrial > Soil > Tropical forest > Bulk soil | place: Panama | collected 2016-02-17
GAGGCGACGGCCGCGCGCGTCCCGGTCCGGCCCGCGAGCATCTGCGCCTTGAGCGGCTCTCCGGCGACGCCTCCCGGCGCGACGTAGTTGAAGGAGTCGCCGGCGAGGTAGACGGCGAAGAGCCGCCCGACGCCCGGCCGCCGCGGGCCCGGCTCGAAGATCGCCCACCACCCGAGCGCGAAGGCGAGCTGCGGCAGCGTGTAGAGCGCCGCGAGGGCGGCGAACCAGGGGCCGATCCGCTCCAGGTTCGACGAGACCGCGGGCCAGCCGACGATCTTGAAGAGGAGAAGGAAAGCCGCGAGGCCGATGACGAGGAGGACGATCCGGAGCGTCCGGCGGGAAGGCGGACTCTCGCGGAGAGGCTCGGGCGCCGTCGCCGGCGTTGCCTCCATTTCGAGGTGCGTCGGGGTGGCCACTCTGGTGCCGCGGCCCTCAGCGAAGGACAGGCAGGCCCGTCCGGACGAGCTCCTTCAGTTCGTTGGGCAGCGGAAAGTTGACGTCTTCCTTGACGGTCTCGAACTCTTCGACCTGCCGAACCCCGAGCTTCTCCCGTGCGTACTCGACGACTTCCTGCACGAGGATCTCGGGCGCCGAGGCGCTGGCCGTCAGGCCCAGGACCTTCGCGCCCGCGAGCCACTCCGGCCGGATGTCGGTCGCGCGCTCGATCAGGTAGGAGGGGACGTCATGCCCCCGCCCGACCTCGCAGAGGCGAAGCGAGTTGGAGCTGTTCGGGGCGCCCAGCACCAGCAGCACGTCCACGTGCGGCGCCATCGCCTTGACGGCGTCCTGGCGGTTCTGCGTGGCGTAGCAGATGTCGCCCTTGGCGGGGTTGACCATCTTCGGGAAGCGGCGGCGAAGGACCTCGACGATCTCGTGCGTATCGTCGAGCGAGAGGGTCGTCTGCGTCAGGTACGCGACCTTTTCCGGGTCGGGGACCTCGACCTCTTCGGCCTCCTCCCGGGTGCCGACCAGGCGGATCGCGCCGGGCGCCTCGCCCAGCGTGCCGATCGTCTCGTCGTGCTCCTCGTGGCCGATCAGGATGATCGTGTAGTTCTTGCGGGCGTAGTGGATCGCCTCGAGGTGGACCTTCGTGACGAGAGGGCAGGTCGCGTCGATGGTGCGGAGCTTCTTCTCCCGAGCGGCGTCGCGCACCGTCGGAGAGACGCCGTGGGCCGAGTAGATGAGCCACGAGGAGTCCGGCACCTCGTCCACCTCCTCGACGAAGATCGCCCCCTTGCCGCGCAGCTCGTCCACGACGTAGCGGTTGTGGATGATCTCCTTGCGGACGTAGACGGGCCCGTCGCACACCTCGAGCGCCCGCTCGACGACGTCGATGGCCCGCACGACCCCGGCGCAGAAGCCCCTCAGTCCCGCGACGAGGAGCTTCTCGACGCCGACTCCCGCCGGAGCGGCCGCGGACGTCATGACCAGGTCACCGTTTCCACGAGCTTCTCCTCGCCCTTGCGGTGCTTGGCGTCGCGGCTTCCGGCGGCCCGGCCGGCGAGCTCGGGGTAGAGCTCCAGGGCCTTCTCGACGACCCCCGCCGCGTCGAGCCTCAGGTTGCGTCTCTGGATCGCCTGCGGGCTGTGCTCGATGAACTGGTCCGGGATCCCGTGGGTGCGCAGTTTCTCGGCCGGAAGCCCCGCGGCGTGGAACGCCTCGAGGACCGCGCTGCCGAATCCTCCCGTGACGAGGTGCTCTTCGAGGGTCAGGATGCGCTGCGACATCGCCGAGATCTTCCGCAGGAGATCCGGGTCCACCGGCTTGGCGAAGCGGGCGTTGGCCACGCCGCAGTCCACGCCCCGCTCGGAAAGGGCCTGGGCCGCCTCCTGGGCGACGGGGACCATCGAGCCGTAGGCGAGGAGGACGAGGTCCTTGCCCGGGCGAAGGAGCTCGCCATGGCCGATCGGGACCTCGACGAACTCGGCGTCGAGCTCGACGCCCACGCCCAGCCCGCGCGGGTAGCGCAGGGTGAAGGGGCCGCCCGATTCGATCGCGGTGTAAAGAAGGTGCTGCAGCTCGTTCTCGTCCTTCGGTGCCGCGACGACCATGTTGGGAACGCAGCGCGAGTAGGTGATGTCGAACATGCCGTGGTGGGTCTTCCCGTCGTCGCCGACGAGGCCCGCCCGGTCGGCGCAGACGGTCACCGGCAGCGATTGCAGGCAGACGTCGTGGATGAGCTGGTCGAAGGAGCGCTGCAGGAAGGTCGAGTAGATCGCCACGACCGGCTTCCACCCTGCCTTGGCCATGCCGGCCGCCATCGTGACGGCGTGCTCCTCGGCGATCCCGACGTCGTAGACACGGTCCGGAAAGCGCTTCTTGACCTCGGCCAGGGCCGTCCCCTCGAGCATCGCCGCGCTGATGGCGACGATCCTCGGGTCCTTCTCCATCATGGCCGTCAGGGTCTTCGCGAAGACCTGCGAGTAGGTGTAGCGCGCGCCCGGCCCTGCGGCGGCGGAGGGCGTGCCGGGCTGGTGGAACTTGGAGGGATTCTCCTCGGCGAGCTTGTAGCCGCGCCCCTTGTGGGTCAGGACGTGGAGGACGACCGGCGAGCCCTCGCCCGAGGTCTCCTTGACCGTCCGCATCGCCTCCTCGAGCTCCGCGAGGTTGTGGCCGTCCACCGGCCCGAAGTACTGCAGTCCCATCTCCTCCCAGATCAGGTTGGGGAAGACGAGCCCTTCCACCGAGGTCTTCACCTTGCGGGCGACCTTCCAGGCCTCTTCGCCCAGCGGGAGCTTGGAGAAGATCTTGTGCCCGGCCTCCGTCAGCTTCCCGTACTTGGGATGGAGCATGAAACGGTTGCGCCAGTGGGCGAGCCAGCCGACGTTCTCGGAGATGGACCAGCCGTTGTCGTTGAAGATGACGACCAGGCGTTTGGGCTTCAGGTGGACGATGTTGTTCAGCGCCTCGTAGCTCTCGCCGCAGGTCAGGGCCCCGTCGCCGACCACGACGACCACGTAGGGCTCCTCGGGATCGCCCTGGGTCGCGACCGACATCCCGAGGCCGTAGGAGAGGCCGGTGCCGGCATGGCCGGCCGCGAGCGTGTCGTGGGTGCTCTCTTTCGGTTCGGCGAACCCGGAGAGGCCGCCCGGGGTGCGGATCGTCGGGAACTTGTCCTGCCGGCCGGTGACGAGCTTATGGGTGTAGCACTGGTTGGAGGTGTCCCAGACGATCCGGTCCTTCGGGCTGTCGAAGGCGCGGTGGAGCGCCAGGGTCAGCTCGACGACCCCCAGGTTGGAGGCCAGGTGGCCGCCGGTCTTCGTGATGGTCTCGACGATGACGCCGCGGCACTCTTGGGCCAGCGCGGCGACTTCCTCCAGGCTCAGTTGCTTCAGATCCTCGGGACCTTCGATTCTGGCGAGATAGGGGGGGCCGGACGACTTCCTGGCCCCTTTCCGGGAGCGTCCAGGGGATGGTTTCACCTTGTGTTGCCCTCCGTGCACGGGCGGTAAAGTTTGGGATTACCGCACGAATAGGTAAATATATCAGCTTGATTTCGTAAGGGTTTCAGTGGAAAGGGGGCCCCGGGACGACATGGAGCCGCTGAAGATCGGATCCGACGAACATGGACGGCTTTTCTGCCAGACTTTTATCGACACCCACCGTCCTTTCGAGGCGAAAGACATCGTCTGGCCGCAGCTGGACGAGGAGAGCCTGACGAGGCTGAAGAACCTGCCGGTCTGGGACGAGGCCGCACGGACCGAGGCCGCGACGGCGGTCAAAGTCCAGACGCTCGGCGAGACCGAGACCGACCCGATCCTGAAGGAGGCCATCGCCCTCCAGGGGTATGAGGAGGGGCGCCACGCCGAGATCATCAACCTGCTGACGAAGGCCTACGGCATCCCGACGGCCGCCTACGGTGAGCCGGAAAGGCCCAAGAACCCGACCTGGACCTTCCTGCGGACGGGCTACGGCGAGTGCCTCGACTCCTTCTTCGCCTTCGGGCTCTTCGACATCGGCAGGCGCACGGAGTACTTCCACAAGGACATCGTGGACCTCTTCGATCACATCATGCAGGAGGAGGCCCGGCACATCCTCTTCATTGTCAACTGGGCGGCGTACCTGCGCGCGCGCCGGCCGCTCCCTCTGCGCCCCGCCTTCGACGCGAGGCGTGCCTGGAACATCGTGGCGCAGGCCTTCGACCGCGTGAAGGGCGCGATGCAGATGGCCGGCGGAAACGGCGACGGCAAGGGCGAGGGCAAGTCCAACGGCAATGGCGCCGGGGGGGAGGCGAAGAAGGGGACGCAGGACGGCTTCACGCTGAAGAGCCACACGGCCTTCGGCGACTTCAAGCTGCGCTCCTTCCTGGAGCTCTGCCTCGCCGAGAACGAGCGCCGCCTGTCGGTTTACGACCCGAGGCTGCTCCGGCCGACCCTGGTCCCGGGATTCGTGAAGCTCTTCGTCAAGGTCCTCCCCAAGGGCCGGTAGACGGCAGGCGGTAGGCGGTAGGCGAATGAGAGGAACGGTCCTTTTGCGTCTTTCCCCTCCGGCCTCCCGCCTCCCGCCTCCCGCCTGACATGGGCAACGACCTCGTCAGCGCCTGCATCTTCTGTGCGGGGCTGCTTCTCGGGACGAACTTGCCTCCGCCGCCCGGCTATCACGTCGAGGCGGGCTTCGCGTACGCGACCGCGGCGCGCCGCTACGAGCCGGCGCCCGGGAGCGAGGACGTCTCGGACACGACCCCGAAGTTCGTCCTCGTCGGGTTCGGCGGGGCAAGACAGCCGGCCGCCGGGATGGGCGCCGGGACGCCGGAGGCGGAGTGGCGGGTGCGGGTCGCGCTGGGTCCTTCGCATGACGAGCAGTCGCAGACCCCTTACGCCGTTACCAATACCAACGCGACGGGGACCGGCCGCTACGAGAACTACGCCCTTGTCCTGCGCTACCCGGTGACCTCGAGGGGATCCATCGAGACCGGTTTTACGCGACGTTTCCAGACTTCCACGGACCTGATCGACATCGGAGGGGAGCGGCTGGTCTTCACCGAGGAGCGCATCCTCTCCGCCGAGCGGGTGGACGTCGCGATGGGCTGGCGTCAGCGCTGGAAGGGGTTCGAGGCGGCGGCGGCGGTGAAGTATGTCCGCCCGAACGGCAGCAACGACACGGCCGGCTCCTTCCACATCACCTCTGGAGACGTCTGGGGCGGCAGCCTCGAGGCCCGCGCGCGCTTCGGCGCGTGGACGCTCTTCGCGGCGGGAGAGCGCGAGAGCGGGTCCCTGTCGGTCCACGAGGAGAACCGGCCCGACTTCATCGGCCGCAACACCGAGGAGGACGCCCGGCTGGAGTCGTACCGCGTGGGCGTGGGATGGGAGATCGGCAAGCGGGATTTCTTTTTGCAGGCCGCCTACGACCGCACGACGCTCCCGTTCGTCTCGCAAGCCGTCCTCGGCACGGAAGTCTCGGCGTTCGATGCGGGGTACCATCCCTCCTCGTTCACGAAGGTCTGGCTCCTCGACCTGACCGCCCGGCACGAGTTCCTACCGGGATTCCGCTTCAAGCTGCTCTTGAGGACTTCCTTCGGAGACGAGACCCTCACGCTGACGGATCCCACGGGCAAGCTTGCGACCCGCGTCCTGGACATCAAGCGCTCCGGCGTCTTCGGCTCCGGCCTCTCCAGCGCCCTCGGAAGCCCCGAAGCCACCCTCGGCTTCGCCGTCGAGCTCTCCCTCCCGCTCAAGGGTCCCTAGTTTTTCTTCGACAGTCGGCTGTTGACTGTCGACTGTCGACTCCCCTCGTTAGATAATCGGCCCCAACTTGTCCGCGGTAAAACGAGTCCTCTGCGTGTTTCCACGCTACGCCCGGTCTTTCGGGACGCTGCACCACGCCTACCCGATGATGCCGCGGGTCAGGGCTTTCATGCCGCCGCAGGGCCTGCTCCTGATTGCGGCGACGCTTCCGCCCGGCTGGGAGGTGCGGTTCGTGGACGAGAACATGGCGCCGGCCACCGAGGAGGACTTCGCCTGGGCGGACGCCGTCTTTGTCTCCGGAATGCACGTCCAGCGCGAGTGCATCCGGGAGGTCAACGAGCGGGCCCATGCCCGCGGCAAGGTGACGGTGCTCGGAGGACCGTCGGTCTCGGCGGCACCCGAGTGGTATCCCGACTTCGACATCCTGCACATCGGCGAGCTGGGCGACGCCACGGGCGCCGTCTACGCGCGGCTGGAGGAGACGACGGAGCGCCCGGCCGCGCAGATCCGCTACACCACGGCGGACCGCACGCCGCTCTCGGAATTCCCGGCGCCGGCCTACGGCCTGATCGACATCAAGCACTACTTCCTGGCGAGCGTCCAGTTCTCCTCGGGCTGCCCCTACCGCTGCGAGTTCTGCGACATCCCCGAGCTCTACGGCAGGAACCCGAGGTTGAAGACCCCGGAGCAGGTCTGCCGCGAGCTCGACGCGATCTTCGAGTCCGGGCCGCCGGGCTGCGTCTACTTCGTGGACGACAACTTCATCGCCAACCCGAAGGCGGCGATGGACCTGCTCCCTCATCTTGTAGCGTGGCAGCGGCGAACCGGCTACCGACTGCGCTTCGCCTGCGAGGCGACGCTGAACATCGCGCAGAACAGGAAGCTCCTCGAGTTGATGCGCGAGGCGTACTTCCACACCGTCTTCATCGGGATCGAGACGCCGGACGCCGAAGCGCTGCACGGGATGGTCAAGGACCAGAACCTCCGCCTGCCGATCCTGGAGGCGGTCGAGATCCTCAACTCCTACGGCATGGAAGTCGTGTCGGGGATCATCCTCGGCCTCGACCAGGACACGCGGGAGACGCCGGACACGATCCTCACCTTCATCGAGGCCTCGAAGATCCCGATGCTGACGATCAACCTGCTCTATGCGCTCCCGAGGACGCCGCTCTGGCGGCGGCTCGAGAAGGAGAGGAGGATCCTCTCCGACGGCGCGGGAGGGGCGGAGTCCAACGTCCGGTTCCTCCTGCCGCGAGACGTCGTCCGGCAGAGCTGGCTGAAGTGCGTGACCGAGGCCAACGCGCCGGAGCCGCTCTACCGGCGCTTCCAGCACCAGATCGAGAAGACCTACCCGAACCGCTTCAAGCCGGGAGCGCTCCTGAAGGTGGAACGGTCGGATGTCTTGAACGGCGTCAAGATCCTGTCGCGGATCCTGTGGCGAGTCGGCGTCCTGTCCGACTATCGGCGGATCTTCTGGCGGTTGGCGATCCCGGCGTTGAAGCGCCTCGACATCGAGGCCGTCATTCACGCCGGCCTCGTCGGCCACCACCTCATCCGTTTCGCCCGCGACTGCGAGGCGGGGGTCGGCGAATACTCCTTCTACGCCGAGGGAGGGGCCGAGGTCCCCGCGCAGAGCGAGGACGCCCTGCTCGCCGTCGAGGCCGGCGCCGCTCCCGAGCCCGCTGTCTCCGAGTCCGTCTAGCCGGCTCTCAGGCCCACTTCTTCCCGATACCTTCGAGGCCGGCGCTCTTCAGGTCGTCGGGGACCATCGCGGGGTGGAACTCGACCTCGGCACCGAACTGGAGGAACCAGGGCTCGGCGAGCGCCGGCATCCCCGAGGAATCCTTCATGTTGACGATCAGGATCGCCGTCCGGCGGCCGTGCATCTCCACGAAGTAGACGGCTTCGGGCTTCGCATCCTCCATGATCCGATTCATGGTCTGGTTCACGGTCCCCTTGCGGACCGCCTCGTTGAAGCTGGCGTGCGGAAACGAAACTTTCAACAGGAATCGCATGGGTCTCCTTTCTTCAAAATCCGACTCTACCTCTGACGGAGCTTCGCCGCCGGGCGTTACGCGGGGCCGCGCTCAGGTCCTTATGGAGACGGCGGGGTCGTTCCGATCGAGGGCCTGCTCCAGGCGCTTGCGGATCGCGAAGAGCTCCAGGTGCGAGATCTTCGAGCCCGGTCCCCGCTCCTCGACCTTCCGCAGCGTCGCCCAGGCCAGCTCCGCCGGCAGGGCGCAGAACTCGACGATTCCGCGCGGCGCCCCGGCGTTCTGGAGGGCGAGGGTGTACTCCGCGGCGACCCCGAGGTCCGCGCGGGCCAGACCGAAGACGTCCGCGCGGGGGACCCTGCGCGGAAGGAAGTTCCGCCCCTCGCTCTCGTCCGTCGCGGAATCTTTCAGGATGTTGACGAGCTGCAGCGCCTCTCCGAAGGTCGAGGCGCGCTCCCGCAGGTAGGGCGTGATCGCGAGGAGGTTCGGGCGTTTCAGGAGGAAAAGCTCCGAGAGCATCTCGCCGACGATCCCGGCGACCGAGTAGCAGTAGGCGCGCAGGTCCACCATATCGTCCAGGACCAGGGCGCCGCCGCCGGAGCGGGCGACGAACTTTGCCATGCCCTCCGCCGAGCGGGAGACGTGGTCGCGCACGGAGGCGACCGCCTCGGGATCGAGGCGGAAAAACGAATCGAAGACGAAGGGCGTCTCCGCGATCAGCTGCCGATAGCCTGCGTGGGGCGAGGCGCCGGCGGCGGTCCACTTCGAGGCAAGGAGCCTGGTTTTCTCCGGGGAGTAATCGCGAAGCAGGTCCTGGAACTCGTTGAGCGCTTCGATCCGGAGCGCCGGCGGCCAGTGCGCGGCGTCCTCGAAGGTGTCGGCGATGCGGAAGAGCAGGTAGGCGAGCATGACCTCGCGCCGCGTCGGCTCGGGAAGGACGGGAATGGAGAGGGCGAAGGTGCGGCTCGTCTTCTCCAGGAGATCTTCGAGACTCGTCATTTCGTTTTCGCCGGCGAAAGGAAGATCTCCAGGAAAGCCCCGAGGCTTCGCGCGCACTCCCTCACGCGCGACCGCATCTTCAGGAGCGCCGGGATCGTCGTGGGGCTGGACAGGGCGCGCAGGACGACGGAGGAGCGGTTGATCCCCCCGTCCCGGCCCACGCACCGCGCCAGGTATTCCGGCAGATCCTCCGCGACCGCGTCGGTGATCGCCCGCACGACGAGGTACGGCACCGAGTGCGCCGCGGCGGCGCGGGCCCACCCCGCCGACTCCATGTCGGCGGCGAGAGGGTCGGCGCTCTCCTGGGCCAGGCCCAGCGAGATCTTTCCGGTTGCCCGGACTTCGGGCCTCTCGATGGTGACGAGGGTCCCGGCGGAGATCCCGGCGATCGCGAGGGCGCGCGAGCAGAGTGCCGCGTCGGGGGGCGGGGCGTCGCCCGCGGAGTCGGTGACCCGTCGGGAGACGAGCATGTCGCCCACGCCGAGGTCCGGCGAGAGGGCACCGGCGACCCCGGCTCCCAGCAGCGCCGACGGAGCGAGCTTCTCGCAGAGCTCGGCGGCGCGGCGGGACGCGTTCTTCGCGCCGTCGCCGGTCATTGCCAGGGCGACGGAGGCGTTCCCGATCCGAGCCGCCACATGGTCTCCGCGGGAGCGGGGGTCCGCAGCGCGCGAGAGGACCGCGGCGAACTCCTCGCGAAAGGCCGTCACGATCAGAACCGGTTTCTCAGCTTCGGACATACCCGTGATCGCGGAACCACGCGACGGCGAGCGCGAGCGCGTCCTCGACGGGGGTCTGGGGGAGGCCCAGCTCGCGGACGGCCTTGCCGGAGTCGAAGAACATCCGATAGCGCGACATCCGAACGCCCTCCAGGGGGACACGCGGAACTCGGCCGGTCATCCGGGCGGCGAAGGTCTCGGCGGCGGCCGCGGCGAGCGGGATCCAGTGCGGCAGGCGCAGCTTCGGCGAGGGGAGCCCCGTCAGCCGGGAAAGCGTGTCGAGGATCTCCTTCAGGCTCATGTTGCGGTTCCCGAGGATGTACTTCTCGCCGATCTTCCCCCGCTCCGCGGCGAGCAGGTGCCCCTGCGCGACATCCCGCGCGTCCACGAGGTTCAGGCCCGTCTCGACGTAGGCGGGCATCCGGCGATTCAGGAAGTCCACGATCATCTGCCCGGTCGGAGTCGGCTTGACGTCGTACTCGCCGACCGGTGTCGAAGGGTTGACGATCACGACCGGGAGGCCCTTCGCGGCCCACGCCTCGGCGACCCGCTCGGCTTCGAATTTGCTCCGCTTGTAGTTGCCGATCATCGATTCGAGCGTGACGGGCGTGGACTCGTTTGCCGGCGTGCCGTTGGAGGAGAGCCCGAGTGCTCCGACCGAGCTCGTATGGACGACGCGCCGCACTCCGGCGTACGAGGCGAGGCGCATCACGTTGTCGGTCCCGGCGACGTTGGCCGCATGGAGCGCCCGGGAATCGGTGGTGTAGAGCCGGTAGTCGGCGGCGCAGTGGTAGACCGTGTCCGCGCTGGCGACCGCCCGCGACAGGGAAGCCGAGTCGGTCAGGTCGCCCACGACGACCTCGACGTCGAGCCCTTCCAGGTTCGCGCGGTTGGACGAGGCGCGCACGAGGCAGCGCACTGAGCGCCCGCGGGCGAGGAGCGCGCGAACGACGTGCGCGCCGACGAAGCCCGTGCCCCCGGTTACCAGGTCCACGAGGAAAATCTATCCCTGTTCCGTGTCCCGGTCTCTCCCGGTGTCGTAGGGGAGGCCCTTGGGCCTCCCGCCACGTCGGCGAACGACCGGCAATGCCGGCTTGAGACGTTGGGGGCGGGAGGGGCAAGCCCCTCCCCTACGGCACGAAGAGAACCTCCGGGGTTACCCGGTCAGGTTCCACGCCACGAGGCGGAACATGTCGCCGGGATGCTTGGGCAGCTCCTTGACCACCGACGCCTCGAACCCCGAGTGCATCGCGCAGTTGGCGCAGAGCGGGTCCGTCCGCGACTCCCAGTAATCCCAGTCCGTCCCCTTCCAGAACTCGTCCCAGTCGAACGTGTACTTCTTTCCGATCAGGTAGCAGGGCCCCTTCCACCCCTTGGGCGTGAAGGTCACGGTGCTCCACGGCGAGCACTTGTAATCGCGAAGCCCCGCCGCGAACTCCAGGAACATCGGCGTCGAGGTCAGCTTGAACTTCCGCGAGATCTCGAGCACGCGTTTGAACTTCTTCTGGATCTCGGACTTCGTCAGGAAGATGTCGGAGGCGACGGACTCGTAGTGGTAGCCGGGCGAGACGAGGAGCCCTTCGACGCCGAGCCCCGTCAAAAGCTCGCAGAGCTGCTCGACTTCCGAGACGTCGGTCTCCCGGAAGATCGTCATGTTCGCCATGACGTGGTGTCCCAGGCTCACGCCCTGACGGATCATCTCGACGGCCTTGTCGAAGACGCCCTCCTGCGCGCAGACGTGGTCGTGGGTCTCCCTCATGCCGTCCAGGTGCACGTTGAGCATCAGCCGGCGGTCCGGCGGGATGACCCCGTAGACCTTTTTGTCGAGGAGCAGCCCGTTGGTGCAGAGGTAGATGTGCCGCTTGCGTCGGATCAGTTCCGAGACCAACTGCGGCAGCTCTGGATAGATCGTCGGCTCGCCGCCGCAGATCGAAACGATCGGCGCCTTCGACGTCTCGACCGCGTCGAAGCAGACCTCCAGCGGCAGGCGGTCCTGGATCTTCCCGGTGTGCCGCTCGACCGCGCACCCGATGCAGGCGAGGTTGCAGGTGTAGAGCGGCTCGAGCATGAGCACGAAGGGGTACCGCTTGTTCCCCTGCAGGGCGTTGACGACCTGGTGCTTGATCGTGCCCGTCGTGATGTGGAGCGGAAACCTCATCCAGGAACTCCTCCAGCGCGGCGATTCGTTTCGGTCTGGATCCCGGGGTCCCGGGCCGCTTCCGCCTGCCGTGGCGCGGCAGCCCGCCTGCCCTCCCGCTCGTAGAGCGACAGCGCCCAGAGCGGGAAGTACGTCGCGTAAAGATGGTAGCGCAGGTAGAAGACCGACGGGAACCCCGTGCCGGTCCAGGTCTCGTCCTTCCAGGACCCGTCGTACCGCTGGTTGCGAAGCAGGTAGTCGAGGCCGCGGCGCACCGACGGCGAGCTTCCGTCTCCCAGACAGAAGAGACCGAGCAACGCCCATGCCGTCTGCGACGGAGTGCTCGGCCCCACGCCCTTGCGCCCGGGCTCGTCGTAGGACCGGGGCAACTCGCCCCACCCGCCGTCCTCGTTCTGGTGGCGGCGCAGCCAGCTCCCGGCGCGCTGGAACCGCTCCTCGGAGAGGTCGTAGCCGGCGGAGGCCAGCCCGCGAAGCGCGAGGAACGTGCCGTAGAGGTAGTTACAGCCCCAACGGCCGTACCAGGTGCCGTCGGACTCCTGCCGCGAGGCGAGCCACTCAGCGGCCCGGCGCGCGGAAGGGGCGCAAGAGTCGTCACGCCCGACCCCGAGCCGGTCGAAGGCCTCGAGTGTGCGGCCCGTGATGTCGTCGCAGCTCGGATCGATCATCGCGTTGTGGTCGGCGAAGGGGATGAACGTGAGCACTTCGTTCTCGCAGCCGCGGTCGAACGCCGGCCAGCCGCCGTTGCTGTTCTGCATCGCGATCTGCCACGCCACTCCCCGCTCGATCGCTCCCCGCCGGCGCTTCTCGTCCTTCTCGTCGGGGAAGCGGACCGCGGCGAGCGCCGTCAGCACCTCGGCCGTGTCGTCGGTGTCCGGGTAGAACTCGTTCTCGTACTCGAAGTACCAGCCGCCCGGCGCCGTCTTCGGCATCCGGCGCTGCCAGTCTCCCGGGACCCGCACCTCGCGGTCGAGCAGCCACGTCACGGCGCGGTGCAGCCGCGGATCGTCACCCGGCACTCCCGAGTCCGCCAGCGTGGCCACCGCCAGCGCGGTGTCCCAGACCGGGGAGAAGCAGGGCTGGAGCCGGACCGTCTCCTCCTCCTCGATCTCCAGCGCGAGGAGCTCCTCGACCTGCCCGGCGACCAAGGGATGGTCCGCGGCGTAGCCTCGGCAGCGAAGCGCGAGAATCGTGTTGATGATCGGCGGGAAGATCGCGCCCAGGCCGTCGCTTCGCTCCAGCCGTTCGAGGATCCACTCCTCGGCCTGGGCCAGCGCGCGTTTCCTCAGCGGAGTCCAGCCGCGCTTCTCGATGGCGTGCAGGAGACGGTCGATCAAGTCGAAGAAGGAAGCCCAGCTCCGCTCGCGCAGGCTTCGCTGCCTGCGGACTGGCTGAGGCGTGCCGGGGGGAGTCCGCAGCTCCGAGATCCCCGCGCCATCCGGCACCGCGCAGGTGGGGCGGTACGCGGAGATGACCGAGAGCGGCACGACGATCGCCCTCGACCAGGACGACATCTTGTAGATCGAGATCGGAAAGGCGTCGGGCAGCAGGACGAGCTCCGGCGGGACGACGGGGCATTTCTCCCACTCGTACTGGCCGAAGATCGAGAGGTAGATCTTGGTGAACGAGTTGCAGGCGTCGAGTCCGCCGAGCTCCAGGACGACCCTCCGGGCCTTCGCCATGTGGGGCGCCTCGAGGTCGTCGCCGACGAGCTTCAGGGCGAAGTAGGCCTTGGCCGAGGAGCTGACCTCGGCAGGCCCGCCGGGGTAGATCGCCCACCCTCCGCCTGGCAGCTGCTGGCGGCGCAGGTACTCGGCCGCTTTCCGGATCCTCGGCTCGGCAGCCCGGCCGAGGAAGTGCATCGTCAGCATGTACTCGGACTCGAGGATCGTGTCCCCCTCGAGCTCCCCGCACCAGTGCCCGTCTTCGCGCTGGATCGAGAGCAGGTACCGGCGGGCGGCGGCCGCTGCGGCGCCGACGTCGAGGGAGCCTTCCTCTGGCGGACCCCCGCCGTCGCCACGTATTTCTTTTGCCGTCATCACGTTGCGCGGTTCCGGCCGGGCCTCACGCGGCGTCTCCCGACCAGCCGTCCCACCCTCCTTCGTTCGTGGAGAGTATACGTATCTTGGGGCCCCGATGGTTCACGCCGGGAGTGAGTCTCAGAACTGACCGGTCCACGTCGCGGTCAGCCGCCAGCCCGAGAGGGAGTTTCGCGCGGCGAGGTCCCGCTCGACGATGACCACGAGGCTTCCGGGAGTCGAGCCACCGCCCGGCCAGTCCATCTGGATCACGACGCCCCCGAGCGCCCGCCTCGCCTTCAGGTCGTGGAGGACGAGGCCCTCCTGGTGCGATTCGGTGGAGAAGGCGTATCCGCCCAACGCGAGGGCCGCGAGATCGGCGCCGCCGACGCGGGCAATCCTCCGGCCGAATCGCAGGTCCACCTCCCACTCCACGAACGAGCCGTTGCTCTCGCCGCCGCCCCTTCCCGGGGCGTAGCCGGCCCCAGCATGGGCACCTCCGCGCCATGCCGGAGCGTCGGCGCCCGGCGCCGAGAAGACGGAGGCGTTGACCGAGTACCGGTCCGAGCCGTCGCTGATCGTCACGGCTTCATCTCCGGCGTTGCTGGAATGGAAGTACTCCGCCCGCAGGGCCGACCGGAGCTTCGAGGACTCGAAGGGCGCCCAGTCCACGAAGACGCCGGCGCCGGGAACTCCTTTCGCGGTGAGCGCGGAAGCATCGGGCACGGGAAGGCTCGTGTAACGGTAGGGGATCTCGACACCCACCGCGAGCCGCCGCAGGGGCGACCAGGAGGCCCGCAGCGTCGCGAGAACGAAGTCAGGGTGGCCGAACAAGTCCTGCTCGTCGCCTTCCGAGGTGACGAAGGAGCCGGGCCGGTACCACCCGGTCTCAAGCTTGAGGAGAACCCGCCCGGCCTCCGGGAGCGACGGGACGTCCGCGGGGCGCGGTGACTGGGCGGCGGCGATCGAAGTCCACGCGAGCGCGGCGAAGGCCAGTCCCGCCGCGGCCCGCGCGCGGATTTTCGTCAAGGCCGGTCGAGGACCCGCGGCCGACGTCCCGATCCGGGCGGCTGCGCCACGGGCGCCTTCGAGAGGACGACCGAATCGAAGACGGTTCCGTCGGTATCGTGCGCGGTCAGGACGAGGCGGCCGGGCGAGACCTCACCGATCGTGTAGCCGTGCCGGGACGCCGCGAACGCCGAGAAGCTCCTGCGCTCGAACGAATCGAGGTCCGCGCCGCCGCCGCCCTCGGTGATGTAGACGACTCCCGGGCCCGGAAAGCCGAAGTCCCGGATCGGGAAGGTTCTCTCGTAAAGGTGCTCGTGGCCGCAGAAGACCACATCCACGCCGTAGCGTTCGAAGAGGGGCGACAGGATCAGTCGGATGACCGCATTGCCTCCCGCCGAGCTGTACGGAGGCTCGTGGAAGTAGACGAACTTCCATTCGCCGTCGAAGGCGGCGAGGGTCTCGACCAGCCATCGGTACTGCGCCGACCCGTAGCCGTAGGAGGAGCTCTCGACGTCCAGGCAGATGAAGAGAGCGCTTCCTTGCCGGAACGAGTAGAACCGGGAATCCCCGGTCGCGGAGTTGCGGGGCAGGACGAAGTTCGCGAGCAGGGGCGCCCCGCGGTCGGTGTGGATGTCGTGGTTGCCGAGCGTGGGCAGCACCGGGCCGAGCGAGAGCCAGCGCGCCATCGGGCGGAAGAACTCCTGGTCGTACAGGTCGTCGGCGCCGTCGGGATAGACGACGTCGCCGGTGTGGATGACGAGGTCGCTCCCGCTCTCGACCAACCGGTCGGCGATCTCGGCCGGGATCTGCCCCGTCGCGGTGTCCCCGATGACGCCGAAACGGAACTCCGGGTCCTGCGGGCTCCGCGGAGCCGCGACCGTGGACGCCGCACCCATCGCCACGCCATCGGAGTAGGCCTGGTAACGATAGTGGGTGCCGGCGACGAGACCGGTCAGCGGCGCGACGTGCCGCCGGACCCGCTCCGAGAATCGGATCGAGAACGGCTCGCCGGAGGGGGACATCCCGTCCACCCGCGTGTCACAGTCCTGGTCGGTCCACCAGACGAGGGCCGCGGTCGAGTCATCCAGCCGGGCGACGACGGGGCCGCGCACGAGGCCCGCACCGCGGGCGAACAGGGCCGCGCCGAAGAGGACGGCCGCCGCCGCGGGCGCGGGACGCCGGAGATGCTTCAAGGATGCAAGGTCTCGGTCGTGTCTTTGTTCTGCTGGTTCGGGCGCATCTTAGCGCGAAGGGTTTTCGCGGGATAATGCGCCATGGGCGAGACGGAAGTCCGCGCCGCCGGCCAGAGAGAGCGCGCCGAGGCTCTCCGCGAGGTCCTTGCGGAGAAGATCCTCGTCTTGGACGGCGCGACCGGAACCTGGATCCAGGGCCAGAACCTCACGGCGGAAGACTTCGGCGGCGAGCAATACGAGGGGTGCAACGAGCACCTGGTGCTGACGCGGCCGGACGTCGTTCGGCGCATGCACTCGGAGTACCTCGCGGCGGGCGCCGACATGGTCGAGACGGACACCTTCGGGGGCACCCCCCTGGTTCTCGCCGAGTACGGCCTGGCGGAGAAGGCCTTCGAGATCAACAAGCGCGCGGCCGAGCTGGCGCGCGACGCGGCCGCCTCGTTCTCGACTCCGGCCCGGCCCCGCTTCGCCGCCGGGTCTCTCGGGCCGACGACGCGCTCGGTCACGGTGACGGGAGGAGTGACGTTCGAAGGCCTGATCGAGCACTTCCGCGTGCAGGCCTCGGGACTCCTCGCGGGCGGCGCGGACGTGCTGATCCTGGAGACGACGCAGGACACGAGGAACCTGAAGGCCGGCCTGATCGGAGTCGAGCAGGCGTTCATGGAGATCGGCTGGCGGGTCCCGGTGCTCGTCTCCGCGACGATCGAGCCGATGGGCACGATGCTGGCGGGCCAGGCGATCGACGCGTTCTACACGTCCGTCATGCACGCCCCGCTTCTCTCCGTCGGGATGAACTGCGCAACCGGCCCGGAGTTCATGACCGACCACCTCCGGACCCTCTCCGGGATGGCGAAGACGCTCGTCTCCTGTTATCCCAACGCCGGCCTGCCCGACGCCGACGGCTGCTACTCCGAGACGCCGGAGAAGCTCGCGCGGCACATGACGAGGTTCATGGAGGAGGGGTGGGTCAACATCGTCGGCGGCTGCTGCGGGACAACGCCCGCGCACATCGCGGCGCTGGCCGCGGCCGCCGAGGGGAGGAAGCCCCGCCGCCCGCCGATCCACTCCCGCACCCTCGTCTCCGGCATCGAGATGCTGGAGGTGGATGTGGACAACCGCCCCGTCCTGATCGGTGAGCGAACCAACGTCCTCGGAAGCCGGAAGTTCAAGCGGCTCGTCGCCGGGGGGCAGTTCGAGGCGGCGGCGGAGATCGCGCGGGCGCAGGTCAAGGGGGGCGCGCAGGTCATCGACGTCTGCCTCCAGGACCCGGACCGCGACGAGGCGGCCGACGCGGAGCGCTTCTTCGAGCGCGCGACGAAGATGGTCAAGGTCCCGCTGATGCTCGACTCGACGGACCCGAAGGTCATGGAGCTGGGACTCAAGTGGAGCCAGGGCAAGTCCATCGTCAACTCGATCAACCTCGAGGACGGCGAGGAGCGCTTCCGCTCCGTCGTGCCGCTGGCGCAGAAGTACGGCGCCGCGCTCGTCGTCGGCACGATCGACGAGGACCCGGTCCACGGGATGGGCGTGACCCGGCAGAGAAAGCTCGAGATCGCGCGCCGCAGTTACACGCTCCTGACCGAAAAGTACGGCGTCGCTCCGGAGGACATCCTGTTCGACCCGCTCGTCTTTCCCTGCGGGACCGGGGACGAGAAGTACGTCGGAAGCGCCGTCGAGACGATCGAGGGAGTCCGCGCGATCAAGGCCGAGTTCCCCGAGACGAAGACCGTGCTGGGGATCTCCAACGTCTCCTTCGGCCTGCCGGAAGCGGGGCGCGAGGTCTTGAACTCCGTCTTCCTTTACCACTGCGTCAAGGCGGGGCTGGACCTCGCGATCGTCAACTCCGAGAAGATCGTCCGCTACCCGTCGATCCCGGAGGAGGAGCGGCGGCTGGCCGAGGACCTGATCTGGAACCGGGGCGCGGACCCGGTCGGGGCGTTCGCCGCTTACTTCAAGGCGAAGGGCGCGGCGCCGAAGGTCCCGAAGGAACGCGCCGGAACGCCGATCGAGCGGCTCCCGCGCTACATCCTCGAGGGCTCCAAGGAAGGGCTGGTCGAGGACCTCGAGGCGGTCCGGCAGGGCGGGATGGCGCCGCTCGACATCATCAACGGGCCGCTCATGGACGGGATGCGGGAAGTCGGCCGCCTCTTCAACGCCAACGAGCTGATCGTCGCCGAGGTCCTGCAATCGGCCGAGGCGATGAAGGCGGCGGTGTCGCACCTGGAGCAGTTCATGGAGAAGTCCGCCGCCGCGCAGAAGGGGAAGGTCCTGCTTGCGACGGTCAAGGGCGACGTGCACGACATCGGAAAGAACCTGGTGGAGATCATCCTCTCCAACAACGGCTACGAGGTCGTCAACCTCGGCATCAAGGTGCCGCCCGAGACGCTGGTCGAGGCGTACCGCCAGCACCGGCCGGACCTGATCGGCCTCTCGGGCCTTCTCGTCAAGAGCGCCCAGCAGATGGTGACGACCGCGAAGGACCTGACGGACCGCGGCGTCACGCCGCCGATGCTCGTGGGCGGCGCGGCGCTCTCGCAGAGGTTCACCGACACGAAGATCGCCCCGGCCTACGGCGGCCTCGCCGTCTACGCGCAGGACGCGATGCGCGGCCTGGCCCTGGCCGACCGGATCCTCTCGGGAGAGGAGGAGCGGCGCCGGCTTGCGGAAGAAGCGCGGGAGCGCCGCTCCGTCGAGAAGGCCGCGGCGGCCGCCGAGTCCGACAATCCCCTCGCCGCTCCCGAAGTCCGGAGCGAGGCGGTCGCGGCCGTCGAGCCGCTGCCGGCGCCGGACCTCGAGGAGCACGTCCTGCGCGAGCTCGACCTCGAGGAGATCTGGAGGTACGTCAACCCGCACATGCTCTACGCCAAGCACCTCGGGCTTCGCGGGAGCTACTGGAAGCTGAAGGAGGCGGGCGATCCGAAGCTGGCGGAGTTGGAGCGGGTCGTCGAGGACGTCAAGTCCCGCGGCTGGATCCGCGCGCGGGCGATGTACCGGTACTTCGACGCGCGCTCCGCGGGCAACACGATGACTCTGGCGAGGGGGAAGGAGACGCTCGCGAGCCTGCGGTTCCCGCGCCAGGTGGCGGGAGAGAGGTTGTCGCTGGCGGACTTCGTGGGCGCTTCCTCCAACGGGACGGGAGCTCAACCGCCGGACAGCGTCGCGCTCCTGATCACGTCGGCGGGGGAGGGCGTGCGGCGGAAGGCGGAGGAGCTGAAGGCCGCCGGCGAGTACCTGCTCTGCCACTGCCTGCAGGCGCTGGCCGTCGAGACCGCGGAAGCGGCGGCGGAGTGGCTGCACCGGAAGATCCGCGACCGGTGGAACCTGCCCGATCCGCCGGACCTGACGATGACCGACCGGTTCCAGGCGCGGTACCGGGGAAAGCGCTACAGCCCCGGATACCCGGCGTGCCCGGAGCTCTCGGACCAGGCGACGATCTTCCGCCTGCTGCCCGGAGAGAAGATCGGCGTCGAGCTGACGGAGGGGTTCATGATGGATCCCGAAGCCTCCGTCTCCGCTCTCGTAGTTCACCACCCCCAGGCGCGCTACTACGCCGTCTAGCCTCGATCGACTGGGACCGGTCCAAAGTCCATAGGGAACCGGACGAACCTTGGACATTGGACTTTGGACCAACTCTCACGGCGTCACGATGCGCGGTTCGTAGAGCGCGAAAGAGAGCAACCTGGCGTCGGGATTCGGGCCTTCTCTTACCGGCTCGGCGTCGCTCGAGAATTCGATCGTCGCGCGGCCCATCGCCAGCGGGATGTCCACGACCTGTCGCGACGTGATCGCGTCGCCGGCTTCGCCCCGCCAGAGCTCGTGGTCTCCCTGGCGAACGACGACGGTCCTCGGCGACATTCCCCGGAGCGCGAATTCCAGCCGCACGGCGGCGTCGCGCTTCGGCCACGCTTCGAGGGCGACCGTGGATCGGCCGCGGCTCCAGAACCACTCCACGCGCTTTTCGGACTCCCGGTCGTACCAGCCTTCGCGCAGCGAGGCGACATACGCGGCGCCGTGCGCGCGCGCGGCCGCGAGCTCGGTCGGATCCCTGGGCACGTCTTTGATCGCGACCAGCCCCGCGCCGATCGCGAGGTTGCCGGCCAGCAGCCACGCCACCGTCGCGCGCTCGCGGCACGCGAGAACGTTGAAGGCGAGGGTCAGCGGCAGGAGCACCCGGGTCGCGGCGCCCGGGAAGCCTTCCCAGACCGCGGGGCCGAGGACGACCAGGAGAAGGACGTAGGCGGCGCCGAGCCGCCACCACCGCTCCTGCAGCCGCGGATGCCGGACGAAGAACGCCGCCTGGACCGTCAGGCCGATCGCCGCTAAGAGAGTGGCCCAGGCCAGCAGGTGCTCCCCCGGCTCCCGAAGGGCGGCCACCGTCGGCGCCCACTTCCCGATCCAGCCGAGGAGCGGCCAGTCGAGGTTGCGCATCCCCGTTCCGCCTGGTCCGACGCGCCAGCGGACGTAGGCGACCCACGCCGCCAGCGGCGCCGCGGCGATCACCGTTCGAACGACGTTTCGCATCGACAGCCACGGGCGCTCCCAGAAACCGGGGACGGCGGCGAGGGTCGTTTCGCGCGCTAGTCCCGCCATCGCGAGGGTGCCCAGCGCTCTGGCGGCGTTGCCGCGCTCGAGCAGGAGCAGGGCGCCGGCGAGGATCGCGAGGGCGATGAGGTCCGGGAGCGCGAGGCGGACGCTCGAGAGCGAGCCGGCCGAAAAAAGGACCCCGGCCCACGCGAGCCAGCCTCGCGCGTCGCGAACCGGCAGCATCCGCCAGAGGATCGCCGCCAGCGCCAGCCACGCCGCGACATTCAGAAGCGAATAGACGTGGACGATCCATCTCGGATTGCCCAGGGCGAGAGCCCGGGCGAGAACAGGCGCGAGAATCCGGCGCCCGCGATAGGCGAGGCTGTCCATCGCCGGCCCGAGCTCGTTGGAGGCGAGCGTCGGGTGGTAAGCGATCTGAGCGTAGAAGAAGCCGTCGTAGCCCCCGGTGTCCCGGTACACGTACACCGGCATCTCTTTGAACGCCGCGATCTTCGTCTCGTCGTTGGAGGAGTCGAGCTGGAGAAACGCGGTGAAGCCATAGACCGGGTGCCAGAACCGCGCGACCAGGACGAGGAAGAAGGCGACCGCCGCGATACCCGCCGCGGAGACGATCGCTTGAGCCCGACTGCCCCTTGTCATTGCGAGCGCAGCGAGGAACCTACTCGATGGCGCCCGGGAGTAGATCCTTCGCTTCGCCCAGGATGACAAGGGGAGGGCGGTGCAACTTTAGAGGCCGGGGCCGGGTTCCTGTCAGCTAGGCTGAGATTTGTCTTGACGAACGTTCGAAAAAGATGTCGAATTTGCGAATGATCGACTCAAGAGATATCGAAATAACGAAGATACTTCAGGAAAACGGTCGAATTTCCAACGCGGAGATCGCCCGCAAGGTCGGCTCGGCACCCTCGGCAGTCTTCGAAAGGGTCCGCAAGCTCGAGGAGCGGGGCATCGTGAAGGGCTACCACGCGTCGGTGGATCCGAAGGCCGTGGGCCTGGGACAGCTCGCCTTCATGTTCATTCGCTCCAACGACCGGCCCGGCGCGGTCACGACCGCGGCGCGGCTGGCCGAGATTCCCGAGATCCTCGAGCTCCATCACGTCGCAGGCGAAGACTGCTTCCTGGCCAAGGTCCGGACTCGCGACGCGGAATCTCTCGGCAGGCTTCTGCGCGAACGCTTGAGCGGCATCGAGTCGATCACGTCCACGCGAACGACGATCGTGCTCGATACGGTCAAGGAGTCCTTCGAGCTTCCGCTGCAGGAGCCGGAGTCCGAGGACGAAGAGGCGGTCAGTGCCTGAAGCCGGCGGGGTCGCTCCGTCGAGGGCGAAGCTCGTCACGGCCTTCGCGGCCGTGTACGTGCTCTGGGGCTCGACGTACCTCGCGATCCGGTTCGGCGTCGAAACGATCCCCCCCTTCCTCATGGCCGGCACCCGCCACCTCGCGGCAGGCCTGATCCTCTTTCTCTGGACGCGCCTTCGCGGCGAGCCGCGGCCGGAGCTTCGTAGCTGGCCGACCGCGTTCTTCGTCGGCGGCCTGATGCTCCTCGGCGGCAACGGCCTCGTGACCTGGGCGGAGAAGCGCGTCCCCTCGGGGCTGGCGGCGCTGATCGTCGCGTCGGTCCCGCTCTGGATGGCGCTTTTGGACGGCCTCCACAAGCGGACGCGCCCGCGGCCGGCGGTCGCCGCGGGTCTGCTGACCGGTCTACTCGGAATCCTGATGCTGGTCGCACCGGGCCGCTTCGCCGGCAACGGCCGGGTGGATCTCCTCGGCGCCGGAGCGCTGCTTCTCGCCGCGCTCTGCTGGACGAGCGGATCCCTGTACTCGCGGCATCACGCGAAGCTCCCGCAGTCGGTCCTGACCTCGACCGCGATGCAGATGATCGGGGGCGGGACGCTCCTGTGGGTCGTCGGCCTGGTCGCGGGCGAGGGATCGCGTCTTCGCCTCGATGCCGTCTCGTCGCGGTCGCTCTTTTCGCTCGCGTACCTGATCGTCTTCGGGTCGCTCCTCGGCTTTTCCGCCTACGTGTGGCTCCTGCGCTCGACGACGCCCGCCCGGGTCTCGACCTACGCGTACGTCAACCCGGTCGTGGCGGTCTTCCTGGGCTGGGCTTTCGCCGGCGAGGCCGTGACCCTGCGAATTTTCCTCGCGACGATCGCGATCGTCGGTTCGGTCGCCCTGATCATTCGCTACGGCGGATCGCGCACGCCCCTGGAGACGCGAAAGGAGAAGGCGGCATGAGCCGAATGCCCACCGCAACGAAGATCCTGCTCCACGCCATCGACGACGCCTATAGCAACGCCGCCTGGCACGGCAGAAGTCTTCGCCTGGCGCTCCGCGGCGTGACGGCGGCGCAGGCGGACTGGAGGCCATCGCCGGGGCGGCACAACATCCGGGAGCTCACAGTGCACGCTGCCTATTGGAAGCGCCGGGTTCGCGAGCGGCTGGGCGCCGCCGGCGGCGGGGGGTTCCCCTTCGCCGGGAGCGATTGGTTCGAGCTTCCGCCGGTGAGCGAGAAGGCCTGGCGCGCCGAGCGCGATCTCCTCCAATCCGAGCACCGCGCCCTGAGGGAGGCGGTCGCGAAGTTCCCGGCGGATCGCCTCGAGCGCCCGCTGCCCGGGTTCGAGCGCCGGACCGGCTTGCGCGAGATCGCCGGGATCGCGCTCCATGACGCCTACCACACGGGGCAGATCCAGCTCGTCAAGACGCTTCGGAAGAAAGGAGGGAGCTCATGAGTGATCTCCGGTATCCCATCGGCGAGTTCACCCGTCCGTCCGAGCCGCTCACCCCCGCGCAGCGTGAGGAGTTCATCGCGGTGATCGAAGCGGCGCCATCCCGGCTGCGCGAGGCCGTCTCGGGCTTGACGAAGGCGCAGCTCGACACACCGTACCGGCCGGGCGGGTGGACCGTCCGCCAGGTCGCGCACCACATCCCCGACAGCCACCTCAACGCTTACGTTCGCGTCAAGCTCGCGTTGACGGAGGAGGAGCCCCCCGTCAAGGGCTATGAGGAAGCGGAGTGGGCAAAGCTGCCCGACGTCGCGGCGACGCCGGTCGAGGTCTCCGTCGAGCTGCTCGACGCGCTCCACCGGCGCTGGGTCACGCTCCTGCGGTCGCTCTCGGACAAGGAGTTCACCCGCACGGCCCGCCATCCCGAGTGGGGAACCATTACGGTCGACTTCCTCCTCGCGGATTACGCCTGGCACTCGCGCCACCACGTCGCCCACATCACGACGCTGCGCGAGCGCGAGGGATGGACGGCTTGACCGCGGGACGACTGATCGACCTTTCCCACTCCATCGAGCCGGGGATGATCACGTATCCCGGCTTACCCGGGCCAGCGGTTTCCGAGTTCCTCTCCCGCGAAGCCTCCGCCGCCCACTACGCGCCGGGAACGACCTTCTCGATCGCCCGCGTGGACCTCGTCGCCAACACCGGCACCTACGTGGACGCTCCCTTCCACCGTTTCGCCGAGGGAACAGACGTCGCCGGGTTGCCGCTGGACCGCCTCGCAAATCTCCCGGGCGTCCTCCTCCCTCTCCCCGCGGGGCGGCGATTCGACGCCGATCTTTTCCGGGGCCACGACCTCCGCGGCAAAGCCGTGCTGCTGCACTCCGGCTGGGACGCTCACTGGCGAACCCCCGCCTACGGCCACGGCCATCCTTTCGTGACGCGCGCCGCCGCGACGCTCCTCGCCTCCTCCGGTGCCTCACTCGTCGGCATCGATTCCCTCAATATCGACGACACCGCCGACCCCGAGAGGCCCGCCCACACGTTGCTTCTCGAGGCAGGCATCCCGATCGTCGAGCACCTCCGCAACCTCTTCGCCCTTCCGGCCTCCGGCTTCCGCTTCTTCGCCGTTCCCGCCCCCTTCTCTCGAATGGGAAGCTTTCCCGTGAGAGCCTTCGCCATCCTGGATTCGTGAAGGAGGTCCGATGGCATCCTCGCGGCTTCTCGCGCTGTCGATCGCGCTGACGGTCGGCTCCAACGTCCTGTACCACATCGCCCAGAAATCGATCCCGCGCGGAGTCCACCCGCTCCTCTCCGTCGCGGTGACTTATGCCGTGGCCCTCGTGGTGACGCTGCTCCTCTGGCCCGTCGCGCCGGGCGGGTCGCCCAGGCTCTCGGACCTTTCGCGGCTGAACTGGGCGACGATCGGCGTCGCGATCGCGGTCGTTGGAGTCGAGGTCGGCTTCCTGCTCGCCTACCGCGCGGGGTGGGACGTCAGCGTCGGTTCGCTCGCCGTCAGCGCCGCGGTGGCGGTCCTCCTGGTCCCGGTCGGGCTGACGATGTTCCGGGAACAGATGTCGGCGGTCAACGCCGCGGGGATCGTGTTCTCGGTGATCGGGCTCGTCCTGATGATGCTCCGCTAGGCTCCATCCCGCGCCTCACAGGCACTTGAAGAGGCGGCCCGCCGCTCCGAACGTCAGGACGTAGGGTCCCAGGGTCTCCCCCGTGTCGGTGAGCGTGACCGTCAGGATCATCGTCGCTCCGTTGGTCGAGCCGGAGTAACGCGCCGGGCGCGCCGGCGGGGGATCCAGGCGAACCGGGCCGGGCCCCTCCGGCTCGAACGTCCCCGCGAGGTCGAAGCGGCCGAAGGAGTCCGAGACGAAGGGCTGGTCGATCGTCCCGTGGGCGCAGTCGAACTCGATGACGGCGCTCTTGACCCCGATGGTCAGGTTCGTGCTGTTTCCGCCCCACGTGCCGATGGGCTCCTGCGACTGCGTCGCGCGCGCCGCCAGCGGGCGCGGCGAGGATCGCGCGGACGTTCCCGCGGACGCGGCGGAGGCGGCGCCCGCAGCGAGACCCGTCGGGCCCGTCGGGGTTCTCTCCGAGCAGCCGGCCCCGAGAGCGGCCGGAAGGGCGAGCGCGGCGAGGATGCGCAGCGGTCTCACGACGACCCTCCGAAGCTTACCGCCGATTCGGACTCGATGGCACGGGAGCCGCTTACAATTCCGGCGCCCGCCGGAGAATGAGCTTGGGTACTTCCTCACGTCGTCGCCTCTCGAAGTTTGCCGCCGCGCCCGTCCTGCTCTTCGCGGCCGCCGCCGCGGACGGACCCTCGGCCACGACGAGATCCGAGGCCGTGGATGTCACCGTCGAGCAGCTCGCGACCGGTATCGGCCCGATCACCTCGATCACCAACGCGGGCGACTCGCGGCTCTTCCTGACGGTCCAGACCGGCCGGATCGTGATCTTCTCGGGCGGTCAGGTCCAGCCGGCGGCATTCCTGGATCTCTCCTCGGCGATCTCCTGCTGCGTGGAGCGGGGACTGCTGGGCCTCGCGTTCCACCCGCGCTACTCGACCAACCGCTTCTTCTTCGTGGACTACACCAACGCCGCCGGCAACACTGTCATCGCCCGCTATGCGGCGTTCCCGGGGAATCCCAACGCCGCCGATCCCGCCAGCGGCGTGACGCTCCTGACGATCACGCAGCCCTTCGGCAACCACAACGGCGGGCAGCTGCAGTTCGGCCCGGACGGCTACCTCTACATCGGGATGGGAGACGGAGGCTCGGCCAACGACCCGATGTGCAACGGGCAGCGAGACGACACCCTGCTCGGCAAGCTCCTGCGCATCGACGTGGACCAGAACGTCTCGACTTCGCCGTTCTACGGCATCCCGCCCACGAATCCCTTCGCCGCGCCGGGCGGGCCGCTCGACGAGATCTGGGCGAAGGGACTGCGCAACCCTTGGAGGTTCTCCTTCGATCGCGCGACGGGAGACCTCTACATCGCCGACGTCGGCCAGAGCGCTCGCGAGGAGATCGACTTCGCTCCGAGGTCGAGCGCCGGAGGGGAGAACTACGGCTGGAAGATCATGGAGGGGACGCTCTGCGGGGTCGGCGGAAGCTCCGGGTGTCCCGCCGGCGTTCCCGCCTGCAACTCCGGGAGCTTCGTCGCGCCGCTCTACGAGTACTCGCACTCGGGCTCGGGCAACTGCACCGGCACGGTCATCGGCGGCTACGTCTACCGCGGGCCTTCCTACCCGGCGTTGAACGGCGTCTATTTCTACGGAGACTACTGCTTCGGCACGCTCTTCGGCAGCGGCCAGCAGCTGGCTCCCAACGTCCCGCAGCTGACGACGTTCGGCGAGGGCTCCTCGGGCGAGATCTACCTCGGCACCGAGACCGGCCGGCTGCTCCGGCTGGTCGGCCCGACGCCGCCTCCCGTCCCGACGCGGGTCCCGCCGGCGCGATCCGACCGGCCGGCCAGGACCTCGCGAGTCCGGCCGCCCTATTGACGGGCGGTCATTTTGACCGTGAAGTTGATGGCGATCTTGATCTGCACGGGCACCGGCTTTTCGTTCAGCGTAGCCGGCGCGTACTCCCACTGCCGCAGCGCCTCGAGCGCGGCGGCGTCGAACTCGGGCTCAGAGTGGCGGACGATCGCCGGGTTGGAGATGCGGCCCCGCTCGTCCACGGTCGTCTGGATCACGACGACCCCGCTCTTCTTCTCGCCGCGGAGCTTGTCGGGGTAACGGGCCTCCACGCGCTTCAACAGGACCGGCGGCTTGACGTCGCCGCCGACCTTGACGTCGCCCTCGCCGGGGCCGTCGGGCACCGAGGACGGCTCCCGGGGAGTGACGGCGACGAGCAGCGGCCCGTTCGACGGCCTCGCTCCGACGATGACGGTCTTGCCGATGTCGCCGGAGACCGAGACCGAGGCCAGCTCCGCGTCCGGCGCGCCCTTGTCGCGCAGGTGGATCTCGAGGCTGACCCGCGACGCGCCGATCCGCTCCGGCTTGATCTCGATCAAGAGGGGCGGCGCGTTTTCCCGCGGCACGGGGAGCGTCCGCGAGGAGCCCGGGGGAAGCCCGACGCGCATCCGGGCCAGGAGCGTGGCGCCGTCCAGGCCGAGGCTCTCGGCGATCTGCTGGCGCTGCTTCTCGATCTCGCCCGACCACCCCGGGTCGGGAGGCAGCAGGACGACCGGGACGCTGGAGGGCTCGTTCGCGGGGGCGTTGGCGCGATGGCCTTCGAAAAGGCTGACGTCGAGGACGATCTCGTTTCCGCCGCCGGCAAGGGCATGGGCCGGCAGGAGGCAGCCGAGAAGAACCGCGAAGACGGCGAGGACGCGTTTCATTTCCAGTTCCTTTCTTTGACCGGGGACCTCATTCGGGGGCGGAATCTATTCGGGCACGATGACCAGGAGCGTGTCCCGGTCCGGCTGGAGGACCACCGCGGCGGCCGGCCGGCCGCGGCTTTCCACTCGGTTGACCAGGAAGCCCCGAGGCGCGCTCCGGAGGGTCGGGCGGGGAGGGGCGGGGCGGAGCCAGAGCGAAGCCGCGAGGAGGAGGAGCAGGGACGCCGCGGCGAAGGAGAGCCGCCCACGCCGGACCGGGGCCGCAGGCTGGAGTCGCCGGGCGATCTCCGGCCAGGCCTGCGCGCCCGACCTCACCGGGCGCCGCGAGACGCCGCGGCGAATTTCGTTCTCATCCGGAAACATCGGTGCACCTCCGCGCGGCGGCGGGAACGCCGCTCGCCGTCAGGATCCGAGCCCGGATCCGCTTCAATTGGACACGAACGGTGACGCGCTGCACCCCGAGCTGCTCCGCGATCTCGCCGGCGTTCAGGCCCCGCGCGAAGTGCATGTGCGCGATCGCGCGCTGCCGCCTCGAGAGCGACCGGAACCACGAGTCGATCGGATCGGCCGGCGGCGGGGAAGCTGGGCGCGCCAGGGGAGCGGCGAGCAGGGCAAGCGCGGCCCGGCGCCTCTGCCGGCGCAGCCGCGAGAGGCAGAGCCGGAACGCGGTCCGGTAGAGGTAGGGCCGCGCGGTCCTTGCCGGATCGAGCCGGGCCCGGCCGCGGTAGACGAGGAGGAAGGCTTCCTGCGCGACGTCCTCCGCTTCGAGGCCGCTTCCCATGACGCTCCACGCGAAGGACGCCACGCCGGCGAAGTTCTCTTCGACGAAGGGGCGAAAGCTTTCCGGATCCGGAAAGGAGGACATCTTGATTGCTCTTACGCCGCGAGCCTCCGGAACCGTTTACACCGGCGGGCTCTCGCCCTGCCCGCGCCGGCTCCGGAAGAGGAAGGCCGCCGCGGAGAGCGCCGCCAGGAGGACCCCGTAAGCCGCAGCCGCGCCCGTGTCCTGCATGCGGAGCGAGGAGAGGATCTCGATGGAGATCGGCCGGGTCTCGAAGGTGTAGAGCACGATGGAGACGACGAAGTCGCCGAGCGCGGTCAGGAACGCGAGCGAGGCGCCGGCGGCCAGGGCCGGGGCGAGGAGCGGGATCGTGATCCGCCTCAAGCGTCGCCACGGCGTCGCCCCGAGGGAAGCGCCCGCTTCCTCCAGCGACGGATCGAGCTGCCGCAGGCCCGCGAAGGCCGCGCGCCCCGTCAGCGGCAGGTTGCGAACGAGGTATCCCAGGGGGAGGATCGCCGCCGTCCCCACGAGGACGAACCTCCCCGCCCACGGCGCGTTGCGGGAGAAGGTGGCGGCGAGCGCGACGGCGAAGACCGTCCCCGGAAGCGCCCAGGGGATCGCGACCAGCGTCTCGAGCGGCCCGCGCCAGGCGGACCGGCGCCGGATCGCCAGGTACGCCGCCGCGAACCCGAGGACGAGGGCGAGCGCGGTCGAGGCGGCCGCCATCCAGAGCGAGTTGACGATCGGGCGAAGCCTCTCGGTCTGCGAGAAGACCGACGCCCAGTTGGCGAGATTCAGGACCGGCGGGACCGCCTCGATCGTCCAGGTCCCGGGCGGGACGAACGAGACGAGCAGGAGCGTCAGGTGGGGCAGGAGCAGGAAGATCGCCAGCAGCCAGCCAGCCGCCGCGACCGCTCCGCCGCGTTTCAACCTCAGCCGCGCGGGCGGAGTTCCGCGAATCGCGCCCGCGACCTCGCGCTTCTTTTCCGCCCGCTGCAGGAGAAAGAGCCCGGCCAGCGCGACCGCCGTGAGCGTCGCGGTCTCGACCATCGCCATCTCGTTGTCGCCGTTCAAGCGCGAGAAGACGATCTGCGTCGTCATGACGCGGAAGGTCCCGCCGAAGAGGTACGGCGCCGAGAAGGAGGAGAGCGACGTCATGAACGTCAGCAGAGCCGCCCCGGTGAGGGCGGGTCGCAGGAGGGGGAGGGTCACGCGCGCCAGGATGCGCGCCTTTCCGGCGCCCAGCGCGGCGGCGGCCTCGAGGTACGCGTTGTCCAGGCGCGCGAGGCCCGCCCGGGTGAAGAGGTAAAAGTAGACGTACATCGAGTAGGCGTGGACGAGGAGGATGCCCGGCGCCCCGGCGAGGCGCCACGGGGGCTCCTTGCGCCCCGTGATCGCCATGGCGGCGCGCGCGAAGAAGCCGCTCTCCCCGTAGAGGAAGAGGAAAGCGACCACGCCGACGAGCGGGGGCAGCACGACGGGAAGGGCGATCAGGATGCCGAGGGTCCGGCGTCCCGGAAAGTCCGCGCGCTCGAAGAGAAACGCGAGCGGGATCCCGATGCCCGCCGCGAGGACGACGGTCGCCACCGAGATCCAGATGCTCGCCCAGAGCGCCTGCCACTCGTCGGGGCGCCGGAAGAACTCGGCGAACCAGCGAAGCGTCCAGCCGGGCGCGCCGAGGGCCTCCCGCAGAGTCAGAAGCAGCGGGTAGCAGACGAGCCAGGCGAGAAACAGCGTGAGGAGCGCCGAGCCGACCCTGGATTTCACTTCGACCCTTTGGGAAACACCTGCGGCGCGGGTCCCGTGGCGTTGAGCGCGACGTAGACCCGGTCGCCGACTCGCACGGCGTTGGAGGGCGCGAGGACTTCGACGACTGCGCCGCCTTCGAGAGCGACGTCGAAGAATGCCACGCGGCCGGCGTAGCGGCGACCGACGACTTCTCCGGCGAGCGCATCCGGCGAGGCGCCCGGGGCGAATCGCAGCGCCTCGGGCCGGACGACGACATCCCCGTCCGATCCATCGCCGATTCCAGCGCTCGACGCGGGGAGCACGCTCGAGCGGCCGATGAACGTCGCCACGAAGCGCGTGGCCGGGCTCTCGTAGAGCTCCTCGGGAGTCCCGACTTGCTCCAGCCGCCCGGCGTTCAGGACCGCGACGCGGTCTCCGAGCTCGAAGGCCTCCTCCTGCTCGTGGGTGACGAAGAGCGTCGTGATTCCGACCTGCCGGATGATGCGCTTCAACTCCCGGCGCGTCCGCTCCCGCAGGGCCGGATCGAGGTTGGAGAACGGCTCGTCGAGGAGGAGGACTCGGGGGCGCGGGGCCAGCGCCCGAGCGACCGCGACGCGCTGCTGCTGGCCGCCCGAGATCTCGCCGGTCTTGCGCGGCTCGAACCCCTCGAGCCCGACCGCAGCGAGCGCCTCCGCGACGCGGCTTCGGGTCTCCTCGCGCGGCGTCCCCTGCGACTCGAGGCCGAAGGCCACGTTCTCACCGACGGACAGGTGCGGAAAGAGCGCGTAGTGCTGGAACACCATTCCAAACCGCCGCTTCTCCGGCGGCAGGGCGGTGACCTCTTCTCCTTCGACGGAGATCTTTCCCGAGTCGGGAGTCTCGAATCCCGCGACGAGCCGCAGCACCGTCGTCTTGCCGCTCCCCGACGGACCGAGGAGCGCGACGATCTCGCTCCGGACGACGGAGAGGGAAACTTCGGCCGTGACATGCAGGCCGGCGAAGTGCTTGTCGAGGCGGTCGAGGACCAGGAACGATTTGTGATTTGTGATTTGTGATTTGTGATTTGGGCGCGCCGAGTCCCTGTCACCCATGAGTCAGTTTTTCGCCCTGATCACAAATCACAAATCACCAATCACCAATTCTAGTCAAGCAGAAGGAGGCCCGAAGCGAACAGGACCAGGATGACCAGAAGGACGGTGGAGACGATGCAGAACGGCTTCCAGAAGAAGTGGGGGCGCCCGCCCTCGCGGACATAGATCTGGGCGCCGATGAGGTTCGCCAGCGAGCCGATCGGGCTTCCGCAGGCGCCCGCCGTCACTCCGTAGAGCAGTCCCCGGAACGCCTGGTGGGAGGCGGCCGCCGGAGTGAGCAGGAGAGCCGCCGGGACGTTGGACACCGCCTGCGAGAGAAGGGCGCCGGAAAGGAGCATCCCGATGGGGCCGTGGCCGAAGAGCTTCTCCGGGTCGAGAAGCTGGTAGAGCCTCCCGCGCTCGAGGCCCGGGATCCCGATGAAGAGCAGGGCGAAGACCAGGACCAGCGAGAAGTCCGCCTCGGCAATTCGCCGGCCGAGCAGCGCGATCGCCGGGATCGAGAGGAGTAGCGGCGCCAGGTAGGGGATCCTTCCGAGGAGGCTCGCGACCTCGGCCGCGAGGAGGAGAAAGAAGGCCGCCGCGAGGACAGGGTCCACCTCGAAGCTCTTCTCCGCTGGAGGCGGCAGCGTCCGCCGGGGGATGAAGAGGAGGACCCCGGCAGCGAGCAGGAGGGCGGACGCCGCCGACAGCGGCAGCTGCGCCGCGAAGAAGGAACCCGGCGTGAACTCGCCGCGGGCGTAGAGAAAGATGTTCTGCGGGTTACCGATCGGCGTCACCGCGCCGAGGAGGTTCGCCGCCAGGACCTCGAGGATGACGAGGTACGCCCGAGTCAGCCCCGGGCTGCGCGGAAAGAGCATCGTGAACGGGACGACGAGGAAGAGCGCCACGTCGTTGGTCAGGCTCGCCGAGAGGAGCGCCGTGACGCCGATCATCGAGAAGGCGAGTCCGCGGGTCGTGCGGGCCCGCGTGATCGCGACTTCGACGAAGCGGTCGAAGAGGTCCGAGGCCTTGCCGAGCTCGACCGCCACCGTCAGGACGAAGAAGAGCGTGAGGATGCGCAGGTCCATCAGTCGAGGGACCTCCGAGATCCGGACGCGCCCCATCGCGATCGCCGCGAAGGCCAGGGTCGCAGAACCGGTGAGAAGGAGCCGCTCGAAGACCAGAAAACGAACGACGGGGTGCTGGAGCAGAGATCGAGAGCGGCGGGGCAACTACCTTCCCTTTCCTCGCACCTCCCGGTCCCACTTCGCCATCCAGGCCTGGCCCTCGCGCTCCAGGAGGTCCCAGTCCATCTTCGCCGGCTTCATCTTCGCTTCGACGTCGCGCGCCCACTCGGGCAGGCGCTCGGCCGGCAGGTCGGTCCGCGCCGGAAGGCGGTAGGCGTTCTCGGCGGCGAGGAGCTGCGCCTCGGGGCTCCCGAGCCATTCGACGAGGGCACGCGCCTGCGCGGCGTGTTTCGCCCCGCGGACGATTCCGACGGCATCGTCGATGACGGGCGTGCCGCTCGAGGGGAAGACGTACGCGAGGTCCCTGCTGCGCTTCATCTCGAGGAGCACGTCGGGCAGGTCCCAGACGGTCGCCAGCCACTCGCGCCGCGCGATTTTCTCGACGAGGATCGACGCGTTCTGGACGTACTCCTTCGTCTGGGCGTCCAGCCGCGCGAGCCACTGGAAGCCGCCGTCGGCGGACCCGGTCGCGGCAAGCGAGCGCTCCAGGATCATTCCGAAGATGGCGCGCATCGTTCCGGAGGCGATCGGGTAGCGGATCAGGACCTTCCCCTTCCACCTCGGCTCGAGCAGGTCGTCCCAGTCCTTCGGCGCCTCCGCCGAGGCGACGGCCGCGGAGTTGTAGACGATGACGGCGGGAGTGCGGTACAGGCCGAAGTAGAAGTCTCCGGGCTGCCGGCTCTCGGCGGGAACCGAGTCGGCCCAGGAGGGCCGATACGCGTCGAGGAGCCCGTCGCGCACCCCGCGCGCGAAGATCGTGTTCGGCCCCCCGAACCAGAGGTCCGCCTGCGGGTTGGCCTTCTCCGAGCGGATCCGGTCGTAGACCTCCTGCGAGCCCATGTCGAGCCACCGCACGTCCACGTCGGGGTGCTTGGCCTCGTAGGTCCGCTCGACCAGGCCCAGCAGATCCCGCCCGTGCGGCGAATACAGGACCAGGGGAGCCCGCGAATCGCGCCGGCACCCGGAAAGGAGCGCGGCGAGGAAGATCCAGACGGTCGAGGCTCGCCGCATGCGCGGCGAAGGATAGCCCACCCCGGGCCGACGACGCGGTCAGTGCCGGGTTTCGAGGGGACGCTCGGAGACGGCCGAGGAGGACGGCATCGGCTCGGAGACCTCCCGCAAAACCTCCGCGGTCGCCCTCTTGCCGCCGCGCAGCGCGATGTCGGCCTGGGAGACGATCCCGCAGCAGCGGTCGAACTCGTCCACGACGATGACCCGCCGGACGCGGTTCGCCTCCATCGCCTCGAGGCAATTGGTCAGGCTCGCGTCCTCGCGGATGGTCACGCTCGGGCTAGACATGCAATCGCGCGCGGCCAGTTCCAGCGCGTTTCTTCCCTTCGCGACGGCGCGGCACGCGATATCGCGGTCGGTGATGATCCCGACCGGTTTCAGGCTCTCGCGGCTCTCCACGACCGGGAGGGCGCCGCAGTCGTGGTCCACGAACATCTCCGCGACCTCGCGAAGGCTCGTGTCCGGCGTACAGCAGGCGGGATTCGGCGTCATGATGGCTTGGACTTTCATCGTTACCTCCGAACGAAAAGGGACGGAATTCTCTCCGCCCGTTTTCGTGCAACCGGGGTGCCAGAAAAAACGCGCGCTCAGCGCCAGGCGAGGAGGTTCGCGAAGAGGCGGTAGGCGCCGGGGACGCCGGCGGGGAGCTCGCGGAAGAAGGCGAGCGCCGTGTAGACGTAGCGCCCCTTGCCCACGCGCGCGGCGAGCAGCGAACCGCGCTTCTCGGTTTCGCCCGGATCGGCCATCCCGAGAAGGGGCGTGTACGCGGGCGCCCAGGTGTTGGCAAAATAGAGCCCCCGCTCCTGGACCCAGCCGTCCCAGTCCGCCTCTCCGATCCGGTTTGGCGTCGTGACGATCGGGTGCGTCGGATCGAGGAGCTTCACGGGCGCCGTCTCGTCGGTCACTCGGTCGAACGGCCGCGTGATCTCGAGCTTCTCCGGCGCGAAACCGCGCTCCGTGAAGACGGACTGCTGGTACTGAACGACGACGAGGCCGCCGCCCCGGGCGTAATCGAGCACTCGCTCGTTGGAGGCGACGAGCGCCGGCTCCGTCTCGTAGGCCCGCGGACCGATGACGATCGCGTCGTAGCGGGAGAGGTCGCCGTGCTCGAGCTCGCGGGCGGAGATCTCCTCGATCGGCACGCCGACGGCCTTGAGGGCCTCGGGCACGCGATCCGACGCCCCGCGGACGTAACCGACTCGCTTGAGCGGCGGCAGCTTCAGGTCGAGCGCCGTCAGCGAGACCGCGCTCGACTTCGGCATCGGCGTCGGGCGGATGTGCTCGTAGTCGATCAGGTCGATCCGCCCCTCGAGCTTCTCTCCTCCCGGAAGGACCGCGCGGATCGAGACCGGCCATCTCCCCGTTCGCGCTTGAGCGGGCGGGGTCAGGTCGAGGCGGACGAAGGCCCGGTCGCCCCTCTTCTCCAGGCGGAACTCCCTGCCCGCGGGCGCCGCCCATCCGGGAGGGACGTCCGCCACGACCGATCCGGAAACGGCATCCGGAGAGTTGGAGGACAGCGTGACGTCGAGCGAGCGCGGCTCCTTGCGGGCGACCGGCCAGACGAGCAGGTCCGGCTCGACGGTCAGCTCGACCTTCGGGACGACCCGCAGCGCGTGCCGAACCTCGCCGAAGGCCTCGTCGCGGTACCGGTAGGTCACCTCGCGCTCGACGCGGAACGGAGTGCCTTTGACGGCGAGGGTGACGACGGCGGTGAGCAGCGGCGGCTCGAACGGCTCTCCCCGAACGGGCGGCGGCGTGTCGCTCCAGTCGTAGAGGTCGCCGGCCAGCGGGCGCCGCAGGAAATAGGGCACGCTCGGGGCAGCGCCCGCCGGCGGACCGGCGGAGAGCTTCCACTCCTCGAGCTTGCCGGGATCGAGGCCCTTCGCGGGCTCCTCGGCGGACGGCACGCGCCAGGAGGCCCAGGAGGGCGTCGCGAGCTCGACCTTGCGGACTTCCAGGGCCTGCCCGCCCGCGTTCCAGGCGCTGACCGTGATCGCGAGCGATTCGCCGGCGACGGCCGTCTCTCGCTCGGAGAGGGCGTCTACCATCGCGCCGGCGGCGATCGCCATCGCCCCCTCGGCGGCTCGGATCTTCTCGTCTAACAGCATCGTTACGCCGGACGGCTTCTCGCCCGCCTCCGACGCGAGCGCTTTCGCCGCGCGCAGCTCCTCCAGGATCGCCGACAGGCGGGCCAGCGCTGCCGGGATCGTCGTGGGCGCGAGCTGCCGCCTCGTCTCCTCGGCCAGCTTCTGGACCGTGCGCAGGCGATCCTCGATCCGCTTTCGGCGGCCGGCTTCGCCGATCTCCGCCGCGATCCCGGGAAGGCTGGTGTCCACGGCCCCGAAGAGGTCCTTGACCTGCGGCCCTCCGGCCCCGGCGACGTACGCCGCCCGGGTCTCGTTGGGGCCGATGACCTGCAGCGCCCCGGTGCCCTGCGAGCGGTGAAGGCTGCGGCTCGCGACCGCGATCTGCTGGTACGACTTGCCGGAGGTGGAGTCGATGCCGCTCGTGGAGAGCACTACGGTCGTCGCGTCGCGGTCGAGGAAGCGCGTGGAGCGGTAGAGGGCGGCGGGCTGCCAGGGAGTGAGCCCCTCGGAGGCGAGCTCGGGGAAGGCGGACGGGTCGCCGGCGGCCTGGAAGGCATCGTGCGCGATGAGCGCGGACTCCTGGTGCTGGCCGTGGCCGTCGCGCGGCGTGCCGGAGAAGATGTGGTCGATGACCTGCGGCCGGAACCGCCGGATCACGCGGACCGCGTCCTTCAGGACCTCCTGGCGCGGCCAGAGCCGGAAGGCCTCCTCGACGCTCTTGGAGTAGCCGAAGTCGTAGGCGCGCGTGAAGTACTGCCTCGCGCCGTCCAGCTTGCGCGCCGCTTCGAGCTCCCGCGTGCGGATGACGCCGAGCCCCTCGGAGAGCTCCGGGCCGATCAGGTTCTGCCCTCCGTCGCCACGCGAGAGAGACAGGTACGCTGCCTCGCCCCCCTGGCCGCGGGCGACGAGCGTCAGAAGGGCCGTGTCCTCGTCGTCCGGATGGGCCGCGACGACCAAGAGCCGGCGGTGCGTCGAGAGCTTCGCCAGCAGCAGGTCGAGCGCCCCGACGCCTCCCGTCGCGGGAGGAGGGAGCGCGGTGCCCGGCGGGGAGACTCCGAGGGAATCCCCCGCCGTCAGGCACGCCGCCGCCATCAGGACGGCGAGGAACGTCTTCTTCATCAGGCCCGCGGCATAGTACGCCGGACGGGCGCTCCTTGTTTCACGGGGACTTCGCGAATTCGATCGCCGGTTTGACCCACTCGGGGAGCGGGCGGTAGAGGAACCCGTGGTTGAGCCCCGTATGCAGGACGATTTCGCGCGCGGAGATCGACTTCGAGCCGGGTTCCTCCCGGAAAGGCGGGCAGTCGCTGGTGTATTCGTCGCTCTCCTCGCGGATCGCGAGGAAGCGGCCCGCGAGCGCCTTGCCCTCCTCCTCGCGGATCCGCCGCGCGTTCTCCGAGAGGCAGGCGCCCATCACGCAGAACTTCACGTCCGGGTTCTGGAGCCGCGCGGACGCGACGATCGCGATGCCCGCTCCCATCGAGGCGCCGACGACGGTGATCCGGCTCGGGGGCACGCCCGAGTCGAGGAGTTTCTTGACCTGCGCGACGACGGCGTCGGCTCCGGCGCTCTCCGTGGTCGCCTTTGGGCGAATGTCGCCGCGGACGACGAAACCCTCCGCGCGGAACGCCGCGAGGATCTTTTCCTGCTCGTAGTACCCGAACCGATCGCTCTTCGGCCGCGCCTTCTGCTGTTCCTGGACGATCCGCCCGTGCAGGTAGATCACGTGACGCGGTCCGCCGGTCTCCTCCGCCTTCGAGTCGGCCATCGGAGCCAGAGAAACGAGGGCGGCGGCCAGGACGACGGCGGTCGGTTTCATGTCCGCGAGAGCTTTCGGAGAAGCGCGCCGGCGGCGGCGAGGGCCGCGGCGGGCAGCCAGATCCAGGCGAGCTCGGACCGCAGGACCGCCAGGCCCCGCTCGGAGACGAACGACAGGATCCCGATCGGCGAAACGAGGATCGGCCGCCACGGAAAGAAGTAGCGCCGGTCGGAAAACGGGCTGAGGAGGGCGACGCCGAGCCCGCCGGTCGTCATCGCGTCGAGGAGGCCGTGCGAGGCCGTGCTCACGAAGAGCACGGCGAACGCCATCGCCGGCGACGCGCCGAGCCTCTTCGCCAGCGCGGTGGCCGCGGCGGCGGCGAGGAGTGCGAAGGACAGCGAGTGCGTGAAGCCGCGATGGCCCAGCGGATGGCCGTAGGGGATGCCGGCGGCGAAGCCGACCGAGTCGATGTCCGGCAGGACGCTCGCGGCGCAGGCGAGGGCGGTCAATCCCGGCGGCATCCGGGAAGGGCCGAGCGCCACCGAGAGGGCGAGCGGAACCGCCGGATGGGAGAGAACGGACGCCATCACCGGGACCGCGAGTACTCGCTCTGGACCATCCCGCTCGGAAACCACTTTGTCCACTCGTGGCGGAACCGGACATCCCCGGTCAGCCCTCCGAAGAGCGGCATCCCACCGCCGAGAAGGACCGGGATGCGGGTGATCGTCATCCGGTCGATCAGGCCGGCCTCCAGGAACCTTGTGATCGTGACGCCGCCGTCCACGTAGACGTGCTTCCAGCCGCGCTTCTCGAGCCGGCCGGCGATCTCCCTCGGGTCCCCGCTCATCGCCTCGCAGACGGCGCCCTCCGGCGGCCGGATCTTCGCCGGGTCGGAGGTCAGGACGACCACGGGCTTCTTTCCGTACGCCCACCCTCCGAAGCCGAGGACGGTCTCGTAGGTGCCGCGTCCGATGACGACCGCGTCCACCGACGCGAAGAACTCCTCGTAGCCGTGCGGCTCCGGGTTCTCGGGAAGCCAGTCCAGCCCGCCGTCTTTGCGGGCGATGTAGCCGTCCAGGCTCGTCGCGATGAAGACCGACGTTTTCATTTTCTTGACTTCTTCGAAGCGGCTCTCGCGATCCGTGCCTTGACGAGCTTGCGGACGAGCGCTGCCGGCAGCGGCTTCTCCGGCTGGAAGCGGATCGTCCCCTTGCTCGTCTCGTACCCGGCGAGCTCTTTGGCGAACGGCTCGAGGACGCCGCCCGGAAAGAAAGAGCAGTGGTTGGCGGCCGCGGCGAACCACGCGATGACGCTTCCGTCGAGGCGGAAGGCAGGGACGCCGTAGCTGATCGTTTCCTCTGCCCGCGGGAACCCCGCGTGGATCGTCGCGCGCAGCTTCTGGAGCGCCTTCCTCTTCTCCGGCGGAACGTCGGCCAGGTACTGGTCGATCGTCTTCGGCTTTTTCGATTTCTTCGCTCGCGTCTTCTTCCTCATGCCGTCACTCCGTTTCTTTCCCGTCGCCAGCGCCTTATAGAAGATCACGGCATCGTGGGGCGTCTTCCCGTCGGGATCGAAGGCGAACCCGGGAATCGCGCCCACGGCCTTCCAGCCCGAGCGGCGGTACAGCCTCTCCGCGGCGGTGCCGCCCTTCGCGTCGAGCGTCAGGAGCGTGAACCCTTCCCGACGCGCCTCCTCCTCGATCCGCTCCATCAGCCTCGCGCCCAGGCCGCCGCCTCGAGCCTTCGGATCCACGAGGAGCTTGGCGACGTCGGCGCGGTGCGGCTGGTTTGGCGCCCACGCCGGGTGGAGCTGGACGGTCCCGACGATGTCCCCGCCGTCCCGGGCGACGAGGAAGACCGCGGCGCGGCGTGCCTCCGAAAAGGTTCGGCGCCACCACGCCTCGGCGCCCTCGACGGAAAACGGCGAGAGGAAGCTCACCGCCGCGCCCGACTCGACCGCCTGCGCGAGAAGCCTCGCGAGCGCGCGCAGGTCCGTCTCGCCGGCGGGCGGATCGAGCCTCTCGATGGACGGTTTCCACTTGGGATGCGGCAGAAGCCGTAGACGATACTCCCGTCAGCCCAGGGTCACTTCGATGGAGTGGGTTTTCCCGTCGGAAGCGAGGGGGATCGAGGCGACGGGAACGGCGACCCCGTCGAGAAGGACCTGCGTGACGCCGCGCGTCGCGCCCCGGGGGTTCTGGACCGCCAGGACATATTGGGAGGAGTGGTAGCGGAAGGTCACCCGGTAGCCGCGCCACGCCCTCGGGATGCAGGGGTCCAGGTAGAGAGTCGTCCCGCGCAGCCGGAACCCGAGGATCCACTCGATCCCCGCGCGGTACATCCACCCGGCCGAGCCCGTGTACCACGTCCAGCCGCCGCGCCCCACGTGCGGGTTCTCGGCGTAGATGTCGGCGGCGGCGACGTACGGCTCGACCTTGTAGCGGTGGAGGCCCGCGCGCGTCGAGGCGTGGTTGATGGGGTTCAGGATCGCGAAGAGCTCCCCGGCCTTGTCGCCCTCGTCCAGCTCCGCGAACGCGATGACCGCCCAGATGGCGCCGTGCGTGTACTGGCCGCCGTTCTCGCGGACTCCCGGCAGGTACCCCTTGATGTAGCCGGGATCGAGCGGCGTGTGGTCGAAGGGAGGAGTGAAGAGGAGGACCAGCCCGTCGCCCCGGCGCACGAGGTACTCCTCGACCGCGGCCATCGCGCGCCGCCTTCGGTCGTGGTCGCCGGCGCCGGAGATGACCGCCCACGACTGGGCGATCGAGTCGATCCGGCACTCCTGGTTCTGCGAGGAGCCCAGCGGCGTCCCGTCGTCGAACCACGCGCGGCGGTACCAGTCGCCGTCCCACGCCTCCCGCTCGATCGCCATCTTCAGGGCGTCCACGTGGGTGCGCCAGCGCTTCGCCCGCTCCTCCTCGCCCCGCGCCTGCGCGAGCCTCGCGAACTCCCACAGGTTGGTGTGGAGGAACCACGCGAGCCAGACGCTCTCGCCGCGTCCCTCGCGCCCGACTCGATTCATCCCGTCGTTCCAGTCGCCGGTCCCCATCAGCGGCAGCCCGTGAGCACCGGTCGAGAGGCTGTGGTCGAGCGAGCGCGCGCAGTGCTCGAAGAGCGTCCCCTTCTCCTCCGAGACTTCCGGCGTGAAGAAGCGCTCGAGCTCCCCCTCCTTCAGCGGATCTCCCTTGAGATACGGCACCATTTCGTCGAGGACCGCCGCGTCGCCGGTAACTTCGAGGTAGTGCGTTACCGCGTAGGGAAGCCAGAGCAGGTCGTCGGACATCCTCGTTCGCACGCCGGCGCCCGAGGGCGGATGCCACCAGTGCTGCACGTCCCCCTCGGGGAACTGGCGGGCGGCCGCCTTCAACAGGTGCTCCCGCGCGACCTCGCGCCGGGCGGGCACCAGCGCCATGACGTCCTGGAGCTGGTCGCGGAACCCGTACGCGCCGGAGGCCTGGTAGAAGGCCGTCCGTCCCCAGACGCGGCACGAGAGCGTCTGGTAGAGGAGCCAGCGGTTCAAAAGCAGATCCATCGAGCGGTCCGGCGTCTCGATGTGGACCGCGCCGAGGATGTCCTCCCAGCGGCCCCGGACCGCTTCGAGCACCGCCTTCGGTTCCCGCGAGCGGTAGAGCGCGACCAGCCGGCGGGCGTCGGCCTCGTCCTGCCCCTGGCCGAGCAGGAAGAGGACCCGCGCCTTGCCCCCGGGGGGAAGATCGATCTTCGTCTGCAGCGCGGCGCACGGGTCGAAGCCCGCTCCCGTCTTGCCCGAGAGGCTCGCCCCCAGCGAGAGCGCCGAGGGGGCGTCGAGCGTCCCGTTGCGCCCCAGGAACTCCGTGCGGTCCGACGTCCAGGCCGACTGCTTGCCACCGAGGTCGGCAAAGGCGATCCGGCTGCCGAACTGCTCGTTCCAGGGGTTCCTCGCGAAGAGCGCGCCGGTTCCCTCGTCGCGCGACGTGACGAGAAACGGGGCCGACGCCGCGCGCTGAGAGCCGAGCACCCACTCGGCATACGCGGTCACCGAGAGCGCGCGCCGGCTGGCGGAGCGGTTCTCGATGGAGAGGACCGAGATCTTGACCGGGTCCTCGAGCGGCACGAACTGCACGAGCTCCAGCGCCACTCCAGCCCTCTCGTGCTCGAAGCGGCTGTACCCCTGGCCGTGCCGGGCGACGTACGGCCACTCGTCGCGGACCGGAAGGGCCGTCGGCCCCCAGATCTCGCCCGTCGCCTCGTCGCGCACGTAGATCGCCTCGCCGGGCGGGTCGCTGACCGGGTCGTTGGACCACGGTGTGAGCTGGTTCAACTGGCTGTTTCCCGACCACGTGCAGCCCGAGCCGGACTCCGAGACGAGGAACCCGAAGGAGGCGTTGGCCACGACGTTGACCCAGGGCGCCGGAGTCCACTGCCTCTCTCCCAGGATCGTGACGTACTCGCGCCCGTCGTCGGCGAAGCCTCCGAGCCCGTTGAAGAACTCCAGCTCGAGCTGTGGGGGCGGGATGTCGGCGGCGGGCTCTCGGCCGCGGACCGGGCGGATGGGCGCCTGCGCGCCGCGGCGAAGAAGGCGCAGCACCTGCTCCGAGAGCGTCCCGTGCCTCGAGAGGAGGACGACCCGCGCGGCCGCCCGGAGAAGGTCGTGGTCCTCGGGCGTCAGCAGGTCGCGACGCAGCAGGAAGATCCCACCGGCCTTCCGGTTCTCCGACGGGGCTTCCTGGCGGCGCGTCCGCACGAGCGCCTCCAGAGTCTCGCGAAGGTCCCGGCCGTAGGACATCGCCTGCTCGTTGATGATGACGAGGTCCACCTCCAGGCCCTTCAACCGCCAGTACTCGTGCGCCCGGAGAAGTTGCCGGACGATGTCCTGGTCGTCGGGATCGTCGATGCGCAGCAGCACGATCGGCAGGTCTCCCGAGATCCCGTGGGCCCAGAGAGCCGAGGCGCTCTGGCGGTTGCGCGACAGGACGTCCCCGGGGGCGCGCAGCGACGGGTCCGAGTAGAGAATGCGCGTGGCGACGCGCTGGAAGAGGTGCGCCTCGTCCGCGGTGATCCCCAGGTGGCGCAGCTGCACCTGCGCCTGCGTCCACGCGAGGTTGGCGGTGCGCTCGAAGGCGGAGGGCTCGCGATACTTGTCGGCCAGCTCGACCGCGCGCTGCCTCGAAGGAGCGGCGATCGTCGCGAAGTACATCCGGGCCGTCGAGCCGGGCGGGAGCCGAAGGCGCCGGCGAAGGCTCGCGATCGGATCGAGAACCGATCCGGCGGTGTTGGAGAGGGGCCGGCCGTCCTCGATCGAGCCGGCGTTGCGGATCTCGCGTCCCCGGCCGAGGAAACGCGCCCGGTCCGTCTCGAACTGCGTGGCGCCGACGACGTTGCCCTCCACCGCGACGACGTGGGCCGCCCAGATCGGCTTCTCCTCCGGGTCGCGGGGGCGTCGGGTCGCGAGGATCGCCTCGATTCCGGGGAGGAACTCCGTCTGGACGAAGAGCTTCGAGAACGCGGGGTGGGAGCGGTCCGCGGCCGGGTCGGCCAGGGCCAGCTCCGCGTAGGAAGTGATCTCGATCTCCCGCGGCCGCGCTCCCAGGTTCGTGACCGAGACCTGCCGGATCTCCGCATCGTCCTCGGCGGAGACGACGACCTGGAGCGTCGTCGAGAGCGTGCCGTCGCGGCGGCGGATCTCGACCCGGTCCTCGGAGTAGATGGCCTCGTAGGAGTCGGGCTCGACGCCGGCGGGCTGGTAGCCGGCCGACCAGGTCGTCCCGGTGGAGACGTCGTGGAGGAAGACGAAGGTCCCCCAGCAGTCCCGCGTCACGTCCTCGCGCCAGCGGGTCACGTCCCTGCCGATCCACCGCGAGTACCCGGAGCCCGCGGCGGTCAGCATCACGGAATAGCGCCCGTTGGAGAGCAGGTGCGCGCGTGGCGTCGGGTCGTGCGCGGAGCGGAAACGCCGCAGCACCGGCGGGACAAAGTCCCGGACGTGGAGCTGCGAGGAGACCTCCTCGGCCCGGGGCCGGGAGACGGCCACCGTCGAGGGCGTCCGCTCCTGGAGAAGAAGCTCGGTCGCCTGGATCGAGGGCTCCGCGTGGAACCGGCGCCGCAGGATTCCCGCCTCGAGGACGTTGGTCAGGGAGGCGATCGTCATGCCCTGGTGGTGCGCCATGACGGCATGGACGACCGCGGCCTTCTCGTTTTCGCGCAGCCGCTCCGCCGTGAAGTCCACCGCCTCCCAGAACCCGTAGGGCCCAAGCGCGCCGGACTTCGCGAGCTTCTCGAAGTTCCGCGCCGCTTCGGCCGGCTCGATCATCGCCGCCAGCGCCGTGGCGTAGGGCGCGACGACGAGGTCTTCGGAGAGGCCGCGCTTGAACCCCAGGCCGCTGACGCCGAAGTTGGAGTACTGGTAGGTCCGGTGCAGGTCCTGCGCGTTGAAGGCGGACTCGGAGATCCCCCACGGGACCCCGCGCTCCTCGCCGTAGCGGATCTGCCGGCGGACGATCAGCCGGCTGGTCTGCTCGAGCAGGCTCTCGGCGGGCTGCTCCATCAGGAGCTCCGGCATCAGGTACTCGAACATCGAGCCCGACCAGGAGACCAGGGCCGAGCCCCGGCCGACGGGGGTCAGGCCGCGCCCCAGGCGGAACCAGTGGGAAGCCGGCACGTCGCCGCGCGCGATCGCGATGAAGCTCGCCAGCCGCGCCTCCGACGCGAGCAGATCGTAATAGCCGGGATCGAGGCGCCCGTCGGAGAGGTTGTAGCCGATCGAGAAGAGCTTGCGCTCCCGGTCGAAGAGGAATCGGAAGTCCATCTCGGCGGCGAACGCGTCCGCGCGCCGGGCGATCTCGGCGAGCCGGCGCGAGCGCGCCGCGGACGCGGCCGCGCAGCGCCGCAGCGCCTCGGCGAGGGGAGCGGGCACGCCGGTCCGGGCCGCGGCTGCCTCCAGCAGGTCGGGAAGCTCCTCGAGCGGGGCGCTCCCGGCGGCCAGCCGCTCGAGGCTCGAAGCCCCGCCCGGGACAATCGGCGCCCAGGCGTGCGTCGTCTCGAAGTCGGCCGCGTGGCTCCGGACGCAGGCCTGCGCCGCGGCGGCCCACGCGACCGCCTCGGACGCGCCGGGGTCGCCCGGCCGCTCGAGCGCGAGCGCCTGCGCGATGTCGGCCAGGGTCTCCGCCCGCTTTCGAAGCGTCGGCAGGCGAGCGCCCCACTCCGCCGCGGAGGCGGGAGGCGGATCGAGCGCGGCCTCGAACGCCTCGAGCGCGTCGCTGACCTGCTTGCGCGTGAAGGCGCCCTCGCCGGGGGCCGGGGCGAGCGCGGGGCAGAGCCGGGCGAAGAGCGCCAGCGAGTCGGCGATGCCGTCACGGGCCGTCCGCGAGATCCCCGCCGGGGCCGCGATCCGCTCGAGGCAGGCCTGCTTGACCGCGACGAGGCTGCCCGCGAGGTTGCCGCTGTCCACCGTCGAGACGTAACGGGGCTCCAATGGGCGCAGCGTCGTCGTCTCGTACCAGTTGTAGAGGTGGCCCCGGTACCTCTCCGCCCGCTCGATCGCGTCGAGGGACAACTCGAGCCGGTCGAGCATCTCCTCCGCGCCGATCCAGCCGAGGTCGTTGGCGCACACCGTGGAGAGGAGCGCCAGCCCGATGTTCGTGGGCGAGGTCCGGCGGGCCACGACCGGATCGGGCAGCTGCTGGAAGTTGTCGGGCGGGAGAAAGTTGTCCTCCCGGCCGGGGAAGGTCTCGAAGAAGCGCCAGGTCTTTCGGGCCACCGAACGCAGGAGCTTCCGATCGTTCTCGGGCAGGGGCTCGGCTTCCGTGTCGCGCGGCGGAAGGCTGATCCACCTCGCGATCGCGGGCGAGGCGATCCACGCCGCGAGAAATGGGATCGCGAGCGGCAGGCTCCCCGGGTTCGCCGCCGCGAGGAGGACCGCGGCCGAGGTACCGAGGATCACGGCCGGCGCCATCCGGCGCACGAACCCGGCCAGCGTCAGGTCGAGGCCCCGCTTCATCTGCCCGGCGGGCGTCCACTCGAGGAGCCTCCGGCGCGAGATCCAGAGGCGGTCGAGGGTGCGGACGATGGCGTCCACCATCAGCCAGGCCTGGTCCGCGAGCAGGACGACCTTCAGCGCGCCCTGCAGGAGCGACGTCGAGAGGTCCGCGCCGAGCCTGCGGAAGTAGCTCCGCTTGGCGATCCCGCGCCGGGGCGGAGACAGCAGCTCCGCGACGAAGGAGAGGATGCCCGGCCCGAAGATCGCCGCGAGGATGAAGGCGGTCCAGGCGATCGCGCCGGGAGCGTGGATGAGCCACGCCGCCAGGACCGTCGCCAGCGCCGCGGGCTGGGAGAGGCTGCGGCGCAGGTTGTCCACGATCTTCCACCGGCCCACGCCGCCGATCGGGTTCTTCACGCGCGACCCGTCTTCGGCCGGGACCTTCGGCAGGACCCAGGGGAGCAGCTGCCAGTCTCCCCGGACCCAGCGGTGCGTTCGCATCGCCGAGACGGCGTAGTGTGCGGGAAACCCTTCGAAGAGCTCGAGGTCGGAGACGAGCCCCGCCCGCGCCAAGAGGCCCTCGAAGAGGTCGTGGGAGAGGAGCGCGTTCTCCGGCACGCGGCCGGCCAGGGCGCGCGCGAAGGCGTCCACGTCGTAGATCCCCTTGCCGGTGTAGATGCCTTCCTCGAAGAGGTCCTGGTACACGTCGGAAGCCGCGAAGGCGTAAGGGTCGGTCCCGCGCGGCCCCGAGAAGATGCGCTGGAAGGGGGTGCCGAACCCGGCGGTCGCGAGCGTCGGCGTGACCCGCGGCTGGAAGACCGCGTGGCCGCGCACGACGAGTCCGCCGGCGCGGTTGAAGACCGGGTGGTTCAACGGGTGGGCCATCGCACCGACGAGCCTGGCCGCGGCGTCGCGCGGAAGGCGCGTGTCCTCGTCCAGCGTGATGACGTAGCGGACGTTCTCGGGGACCCCGCCGCCCGCCTCGCGCGAGAGCCGCAGGAAAGTCGTCTCGCCGCGGCCCCGGAGCAGCCGGTTCAACTCCTCGAGCTTGCCGCGCTTTCGCTCCCACCCCATCCACTTGCGCTCCTTCTCGTTCCAGACGCGGCGCCGGTGGAGGAGGAGGAACCGCGGGCCGCCGTCCTCGGCGGGGTCGTGGCGGGAGTTCAAGTCCGCGATGCCGGCGGCCGCGGCGGCGAGCAGCGCGTCGTCCTGCGGCAGGATTTCCGAGTCCGCGTCCGCCCAGTCCGAGAGCAGGGCGAAGCGCACGTCCCCGGCGCTCGAAGCGAGGAAGTGGACCTCGAGCCGCTCGATCAGGCGCTGGATGTCCGCCTCGTTGGAGAGGAGGGTCGGAACCACGACGAGGGTGCGCAGGTCCCCGGGGATGCCTTGCTTCAGCTCGAGCCTCGGAAGCCGGCGGGGTGGAGCGAGGCGGGCCGCGTCGCGCTGCGCGAACGCGACGGCGAGGTCCGAGGCGGGGATCAGCGCCAGGATCGCGAGGAGGACGACGGCGGGGGCGGGCGCCCCGAGGGAGGCCGCGAGCGCCGCGGGACAGGCGAGGATCGCCAGCGTCAGGAACGCGATCGTCCCGATGTAGCCGAGCGCGGCCCTGCGAAGCCACGCCCTCCGGAGCGCCTCCGGCGGGGAGGGCCGGTAGCCGATCTCCTTTTCCAGCTCCTCGCGTCCCTCGGCGATCAGGAAGAAGCCGGGGTCCGAGCGCCGCACGGTCTCGGCCTCGCGGGCCGGGTGCTCGGCGGCCTGCGCGGCGCGGGCGACGGCGCGGCGGGCCACCTCGACCTCGTTGGAGAGACTGCGGCGGGCGAGCTGCTCGACGGCGCGGCGGTACTGGTCGCGCGTGGCGAAGTCCATCTCGGCGACGCGGGTGCCGTCGCGCAGCGCCTCCTCGACGAGGCTGACGCTCTCGAAGAAGTCGGCCCACTCGACGGCGGAGATGAGCCGCATGCTCGTGATGACGTTGCGGACGGTCACGTGCGTGGCGACCTGCTCCTGCTGCTCGCGCCGTACTGCACGCTCCTCGGTGATCCCCTGCGCGGCCAGTCTTTCGGCCAGCCAGGCGACCGCGTTGGTCGAGGCGGGGTCCTGGTCGCGGAGCCGCTCGATCAGTCGGACGGCGAACGGGCCGGCCAGCGGGGCGTTCTCGAGGCCGGCGAGCAGCGGACGCGCGTCCTCCGGAGGGACGCCCTCGATCCCCAGGATCCGGTCCGCGAGCGCGTCGGCCTCCTCGCGGGCGCGCCGCCGGTCCACGATGCGCTCGGCCATCCTCCGCAGGTTCTCGACTAAGACGAGCCGGAGGAAGATCGCGATCGCCCAGACTTCGCCGATCGTCAGGAGCCTCGTGCGCTGGTACGCCCGGACGAAGCGGCGCAGGGTCTCCGTTTCGAAGTGGCTGTCGGTGTGCTCGACGAAGGCCCAAGCCAGCGCGTAGACGCGCGGGTATCCGGCGAAGGGACCGCGGGAGAGCTTCGGCAGCTCGCGGTAGAAGCCGGGCGGGAGGTCCTCGCGGACTTCGCGGACCTGCTCCTCGACGATGTGGAAGTTGTCCACGAGCCACTCGGCGGCGGGCGAGATGGTCCGCTCCTCGCGGATCGCGGCGGCGATCGAGCGGTAGCTCGCGAGCAGGACCCGGCCGTTCTCGTTCAGCCTCGGCAGGAGCGGCCGGCCCCGGCGGCGGACGGGCTCGATCGAGTGGTCGGCGGCGAGGACCTCGGCGAACTGCTCGAGCCGGTCGCTGGAGAGTAGCTCTCCCCGGATGGGGTCCGACGGCGACGGCTCCTGCCGCGTGAACGGGACCCCTGGCCGGCTTACTCGGCGGCGCAGCCGGGACGCCCGCATCGGCAGGACGTTCCCCGGGGCCCCTGGTTCTCCTTCTCCGCGCAGTGCTCGCTGCAAAATCCCCCGCCGGCGCGTTCGACCCGGATTTCCACACAGCGGCAATCGCTGTGGCCACAGGTCATGTTTCGGCTCTCCGAAGGAGGGAGGAGCAATCCCCCTGCCAAAATTTGGACTATTTTTTCAGTCGTCCGCGCACGATCGGCGCCGAGGCGGCCGCCAGCGCCGCCAGGAGCGCGGCGACGAACTGGGCCCGGCGCTTGGAGTCCATCGCCTCCCACTCCTTCGTCAGGCGGGAGATCGTCTTGCGGGCGGCTCCGGCGCCCTTTCCGGAGAGCGCCTTCAACTCCCTGCCGGCGGCCAAGGCCTTGGCGGCCATGTCGTTCATGAGGGCGGTCAGTCCGTTTGCCTGGGACCGGGCCCGCGTTCGCTTGCCGGCCGAGGTCTTCCTGCGGGCGGGAGACTTCCGGGTGCCCGACGCCGTCCTGCGTCGGGCCGGGGCCTTGCGGGTCCGGGCGGGGGTGGCGGAGGCCGCTTTCTCGGCCGCGGGTGTTTCTTCCATGGGCACCTCCTTCTGCAAGATACAGACCCTCCTTTACTTCTCGCCGGCGGCGGTAAAGACGGGCTCGAGGTCCACCGGGATGCCGGTCAGCCTCGCGATCGTGGCGCGGATCTCCGGCGTGGCCTTGCCGTATCGGTCGAGGAGCTTCCTGGCGCGCTCGTAGTCGCCCGTCGCCTCGATCTCGAGCAGCTCCGTCGAGAGCGAGCGGATCGCGTCGCGAAACTTCGACGCGTTGGCGCGGAAACGGCCTCCCGCGGCCGGCTCGATCGCCTTCTTTTCGCGGCACCAGTTCCACTGGACAGCGGTGCCGCCCCCGTGCGCCTCGTCCACGCCGAAGCGCATCGAGCGGAACATCAGCCCCGCGTAGGTCGCGTAGAGGGAGTCCTCGTCGAACCCGGTCAGCAACTTCTGGTCCATCGCGTAGAGGATGTTCCAGAGCCCCACGACGTCGGCCTTGCACTCCTCGATGGTGGAGTAGAGGTTCTTCAGCAGCAGCCGGCCCTCGACCTTCTGGCCTTCGGGTGAGGTGATGATTCCGGGGCCGAGGCCATGGGACAGCTCGTGGAAGAGCGTGTGGTTGAAGTAGGCGTCAAAGGAGATCTTTCCCTTCGCCGCCGGCTCGAGCACCCGCTCGGCGATCGGCTGGCCGCTCAGCCGGAACTTCGCTTCCATGACGTTTTTCAGGAGCACCTTCTTGGAGCCTTTCGCCTCGCGGACCTTCTCGTCGTTGGGCAGGTTGAAGGCGGAGGTCTGGACGCCCTGGCGCGCGTCGCCCGCCGTGTAGACCTCCTGGACGACGCGGATCGGCGACTCGAATTTCCGGTTGAAGTTCTTGTGCGCCTCGGGGATCGGGAGGTTCTTCTCCATGTCGGGCAGGTGGGCGGCGTAGACGGAAAGCTTCGCGCTCTCGGCCTTGTCTCGGATGCTGACGAAGGACTCGAAGGCCGCCTTGAAGTTGAAGAGGTTGTCCTCGTAGACCTCGTAGGGGCCCAGGATGACCTCGATCTCGGAGTCCAGGTCCATCCACGCCATGTCGGACTGGAAGTAGTCGTTCGAGAGCAGCGCCGCGGAAAGGAGGCTCAGGTATTTCTTGAGCGAGGCATTCTTCGTCAGCTCGCCCGCCTCCTTGACCCGCTCGCTGACCTTCTTTAGCAGCGTGCCGTAGTAGGTCGAGTACGGGATCGCGTTGAGCCGCCCGGCCTCGCGCCGGATGACCGTCGTGAGGCTCTCGAAGGACTTCTTGTCCTCGGGGTGCGCGGCGACCCACTTCTCGAACTCCTCCTTCGTCATGTCCGCGGGATAGAAGCCGGCCCCCGGCGGCTTGCGCTTTGTGCCCAGGAAGGGCTCGTCGCCCTTCAGGCGGTCCCAGGGGCCTTTCATGATCGAGAAGTAGCGAAAGACGTCGAGCGCGGCCGGCTGGCTGTTGACCGTCCGCAGGATCGAGACGCGGACCTTCGGATTGTCCTCGCTGACCTGGGTGAAGTAGATCGAGTCGAGGATTCGGGAGGCGTCGATCAGCTTCAGCAGCGTCCGGCCATCGGCGGGATCGAGCAGCGACCGGTCGTAATCGAGCTTCGTCCTGGGGAACTGGAGCAGCCGTTCCTTGATGTCGGGCGCCACCGCCATCCCGTCGTAGGGGACGGCGGGCGCGGGAGCCTTCGCGGGGGAGGGTTTCGGCGTCGTCGTCACCGGGATTGGCCCGGCCCGGAGGGCCAGGAAGAAGGCCAGCAGAGCGGTCGCGCCCACAGGGAGGGAATCTAGCATCCCGCTGGCAGCGTAATAGCATCTGTCCGCTGCATGCGAATCGACCGGCAGGCTCTCGTGGACTGGTTCGACGCCGGGCGCCGGCGCTCCCGGGAGCTCTTCGACTCCGTCGTGCCCGCGGCCTACGAGGTCCGGCCGATTCCTCTGCGCAACCCGATCTGCTTCTACGAGGGGCACCTGCCCGCCTTCAACGCCAACACGCTGTTGAAGCGCGGCCTGGGCGAAGAAGGGATCGACCGCGATTACGAAGTTCTCTTCGAGCGCGGGATCGATCCCGAGGACGAGTCCGCCGTCGGCCTGGGCGCCTCGCGCTGGCCGCCGCGCAAGGCGATCCAGGCGTACGGGGACGCGAGCGACCGAGCGATCCGAGAAGCCCTTCTCGAGAAGGACATCACCCGCGACGACAACCCGGTGCTCGCCCGCGGCCTTGCGGCGTACACGATCCTCGAGCACGAGCCGATGCACCAGGAGACCCTGCGTTACATGTGGCACCGGCTTCCGTACGAGAAGAAGATCCGCCCCGCGGAAACGCCTTCGCCGGTCGTCAACGGCGGCCCTCCGGCCCGCGAGATGGTCCGCGTGCCCGCCGGGAAGGCGACGCTGGGAGCGGATCGCGCGAGCGCGGTCTTCGGATGGGACAACGAGTTTCCGCTTTGCGTCGTCGAGGTGCCGGAGTTTCGAATCGACGTCCACGACCGGACCAACGCCGACTTCCTGGAGTTCGTCGAGGCCGGCGGCTACGAGAAGAGCGAGCTCTGGGACGACGAGGGATGGGAGTGGATCCAGTCGTCGCGGGTCCGCCATCCCCTCTTCTGGGAGCGCCACGGCGGCGAGTGGTCCTGGCGGGGGATGTGGGAGCTCGTTCCGTTCCCGGCGTCGTGGCCCGTCTACGCCTCCCACTCCGAGGCGGCGGCCTACGCACGGTGGAAGGGGTTGAGGCTGCCGACGGAGGCGGAATACCACCGCGCGGCCTACGGCGCTCCCGACCGCCCGGAGCGGTCGTATCCCTGGGGCGAGGAGCCGCCGGACGCGACGCGCGGCAACTTCGATTTCGCAAGTCCCGATCCGATGCCGGTCGGCTCTTTCCCCGCGGGAGCGAGCGCGTGGGGCGTCCACGACCTGCTCGGCAACGGCTGGGAGTGGACATCGACCGTGTTCTCCGGCTTCCCCGGCTTCTCGCCGATGCCGTCCTACCCGGTCTACTCGACGGATTTCTTCGACGGCAAGCACTACGTGTTGAAGGGCGGCTCGCCGGTCACCTCGAAGGTTCTTCTCCGGAGGAGCTTCCGCAACTGGTTCCGCGGGAATTACCCGTATCTGTACGCCACGTTCCGTTGCGTGAAGTGAAGGCCCTGGCGGAACCGACCGAGGGGTTCGCGGAGGACCTGCGCCGGGACCTCTCTCTCGTTCCCAAGCAGATCCAGTCGAAGTACCTCTACGACGCTCTGGGGTCGTGCCTCTTCGAGGCGATCTGCCGGCTGCCGTGGTACCGGATCACGCGGGCGGAGGGGAGGCTCTTGTCGCGGTGGGCCGGGCAGGCAGTCGCTCCGCTGGCCGATCCCTTGACGCTCGTCGAGCTGGGCTGCGGCAGCGGAGAGAAGATCGCGATGCTCGCCGAGGCGTTGAGGAGCCGGCGGCGCACCGTCTCGGTCCACCTGATCGACATCTCCCAGACCGCGCTCGACCAGTCCGAGCGCACGCTCCACCGCTTCGAGCACGTCTCGATCATCGGTCACCGGGCGACCTACGAGGAGGGGCTCCACAGTGCCGCAGCGCTGCGGGGTCGAGGGACCATGCTCGTTCTCTTCCTCGGGTCCAACATCGGCAACTTCGATCCGCCGGCGTCGCACGAGTTCCTGACCGAGATCCGGGCCGCCCTGCGCCCGGGAGACGCGCTTCTTCTCGGAGCCGACCTCGTCAAGCCGGAGAAGGACCTTCTCCTCGCCTACGACGATCCCCTGGGGATCACGGCCGCCTTCAACAAGAACCTCCTCGCCCGAGCCAACTCGGAGCTGTCGGCCGACTTCGACCTCTCGGCGTTCGAGCACCTGGCGGTCTGGAATCCCGAGCACTGCCGGGTCGAGATGCACCTGGTCTCGACGAGGGAGCAGCAGGTCTCGATCCCCAGGGCGGACCTCGTCGCCCGGTTTTCGAACGGCGAGCGGATCTGGACGGAGAGCTCCTACAAGTACACTCCCGAGAGGGTCCACGCCATGGGGGCCGCGGCGGGGTTCCGGGCGTTGGAGCAGTGGGTGGACGCCTCCGCCGGCTTCGCCCTTACCCTGTTCCTCGCCGAGAAAAGCCCTTCCGGGCTGTAATCTTTCGCCTTCGGCCTCCGTCAATCCTCTTTTGATCGTCGCGTGCGGCGTGGTAGCTTGCTCGCCAAAACAGCCTGAGGGAGGTTTCTTTTGCGCAAGGTTCTTGCCGCCGTTCTGCTTTTCTGCGTCGTAGCGCCCCCGGTCCTGCCGGCCGAGGAGCGCGTGGACCTGGACATGGTGACCCGGATCCGGCAGGAGGGGTTCCGCAACTCCAAGGTGATGGAGACCGCGAGCCGGCTGATGGACTCGATCGGTCCGCGCCTGACCGGATCGCCCAACATGAAGCGGGCCAATGAGTGGACCCGTAAGCAGCTCGCCGACTGGGGCCTCGTCAACGCCCACACGGAGAACTGGGAACCGTTCGGAAAGGGATGGACCTACGAGGTCGCGACCGTCCGGATGGTCTCACCCGACGTGGCTGAGCTGCTCGCCCTGCCGCAGGCGTGGTCGCCCGGCACCGAAGGGCCGATCCGCGCGAAGGCGGTCAAGGTCAAGCTGGCCGACAAGGAGGACCTGGAGAAGGCGAAGGGGCAGCTCGCCGGCAAGATCGTCCTGATCGGCGATCCTCGCGAGGTCAAGCCCCAGGAGAAAGCTCTCTCGGAGCGCTACGACGAGAAGACCCTGTCGGAGCTCGAGCAGTACGAGATCCCCGGAGCTCGCCCGTACTTGCGCGCCGGCCAACCGTTCAACCGCGAGGATTTCCTGAAGCGCCGCCAGTTCCAGCGCGAGCTCGCCAAGTTCCTGGCGGAGGAGAAGGTCGCCGCGGTCCTCGACGCCGGGGCGCTCGACGGAGGGACTTTCCGCGTTCAGGGGATGCCCAACGGGTACCGGAAGAACGCTCCGGCCGCCGTGCCCACGCTGGTCATGGCGATCGAGCACTGGGAGCGAATCGCCCGGATCCTCGACCGGAAGGAAGACGTCGAGCTGGAGATCAACCTCAAGACGAAGTTCACCGACGAGCCGACGGCGGCCAACACGGTCGCCGAGATCCCCGGGACCGACAAGAAGGGCGAGATCGTCATGCTCGGCGCCCACATGGATTCCTGGCACGGCGGGACCGGCGCCACGGACAACGGCGCGGGCGTCGTCGCCACGATGGAGGCGGTGCGGATTCTGAAAGCGCTCGACGTGAAGCCGCGGCGCACGATCCGGATCGCGCTCTGGAGCGGGGAAGAGCAGGGCCTGCTGGGCTCCCGCGGGTACGTCTCGGAACACTTCGCGTCTCGCCCCGCGCCGCCCGAGGGGAGGCAGGGCGAGGACGACATGCCTTCGTTTCTTCGGCCGCCGACCGGGCCCCTCACGATCAAGCCGGACCACGCGAAGCTCTCGGCGTACTTCAACCTCGACAACGGCACGGGGAAGATCCGCGGGGTCTACGCGCAGGAGAACGCCGGCGTGGTCCCGATCTTCGAGAGCTGGATCCAGCCGCTGAAGGACCTCGGCGTCACCGCGATCACGATGCGCAACACGAGCGGGACCGACCACCTCTCCTTCGACGCGGTCGGGCTGCCGGGCTTCCAGTTCATCCAGGACGAGGTCGAGTACGAGACCCGCACGCACCACACCAACATGGACGTTTTCGAGCGGCTCGTGAAAGAAGACCTGATGCAGGCCTCGGTCGTCATCGCCACCTTCGTCTATAACGCGGCGATGCGCGACGCGATGATGCCGAGAAAGCCGCTTCCGAAGGAGCAGCCGGCCGCCCAGGCGACGCCGGCCCCCAAGGGGCCGCTCGCCAAGCCGGAGACGCCGGGCAGCGGTCCGGTGAAGGCGCCGACGCCGGCGCCGACGCCGCGAGGCTAGAGCGGCGCGTGTCGAGGCGGGCCGGTCGGTCTCTCGCCGGGTTCCTGGTTCTCGCCTCGTCGCTCGCTGCCGGCCCCGCCGGCAAGAAGGGGACGGCCCCGGCGCCGCCTTCCGCGGAATCGGCGATCACTGAGCGGGCGATCCGCGCTCACACGAAGTTCCTGGCCTCCGACCTCCTCGAGGGGCGCGGCCCCGCGACCCGGGGCGACGCGCTCGCCGAGGCCTACATCCAGTCGCAGCTCGAGGGCATGGGGCTCGAGCCCGCGGCGCCGGGCGGAGGGTGGATCCAGAAAGTTCCGCTCGTCGGGATGAAGGCGACCTTCTCCGGCCCGGCCGTCTTTCGCTCCGAGCGCGGCTCGGTGGAAGGGAAGCCCGGGGAGAACCTGGTGGCTTTCTCCGGCGTCCAGAAGCCGTCGGCGCAGATCCGCGACGCCGAGGTCGTCTTCGTCGGCTACGGCATCGTCGCGCCCGAGTACCAGTGGAACGACTTCAAGGACGCGGACCTCTCCGGGAAGGTCCTGCTCATCATGAACAATGACCCGGAGAACGACCCGAAGCTCTTCGCCGGCAAGACGCGGCTCTGGTACGGGCGCTGGGACTACAAGTACCTGATGGCCGCAAAGAAGAAAGCGGCCGGCGCGATCATCATCCACACGACTCCGTCGGCGGGGTACCCGTGGCACGTCGTGCAGAACTCCTGGTCCGGCGAGAACTTCGAGCTGCCCGACGAGGGAGACGAGCGCGTGCAGATCCGGATGTGGGCCGACGAGGACCTCTCCCGTGCCATCGCGAAGCTCGGCGGCAAGGACCTGGACGAGCTGCGCGGGTCGGCCGAGTCGCGGTCGTTCCGGCCGGTCTCCCTGGGCGTGAAGCTGACGTTCGGCCTGGAGAACGCGATCGTCCGGCGGGATTCGGGCAACGTCGTCGGGCGCCTGCCGGGACGCGATCCGAAGCTCGCCTCCGAGGCGGTCGTCTACACCGCGCACCACGATCACTTCGGGATCAAGCCCGGGCCAAAGCCCGAGGACGACGCGATCTACAACGGCGCGATCGACAACGCCAGCGGGGTGGCGGCAATCCTGTCGGTGGCGAAGGCGTTCGCCGGGATTCGTGAGAGGCCGCGCCGGTCGGTGTATTTCGCCTTCGTGGCGGCCGAGGAGCAGCGCCTTCTCGGATCGGAGTACTTCGTCGCGCATCCGCCGGTGCCTTCCTCGAAGATGGCCGTGGACATCAACGTGGACGAGGCCAACTGGTTCGGGAGGACGCGGGACATCTCGCTGATCGGCCTGGGCAAGTCCTCGGTGGACCGCGACGTCCTCGCCGTCGCGAAGACGCAGGGCCGCGTCGTCAACCCCGACCAGTTCCCGGACCGGGGCCGCTTCTACCGCTCCGACCAGTTCAATTTCGCCAAGGCCGGGGTCCCGGCCGCGTACCTGAAGTTCGGAACCGACGTCATCGGCAAGCCTCCCGGCTACGGGCGCGAGCAGGTCGAGAACTACGAGAAGAACGTCTACCACCAGCCGAAGGACGAATACCGCGAGAGCTACGACTTCGCCGGCGCGGTCGAGGACGCGAAGCTCGCGTTTTTGTTGGGGCTGCGGATCGCGAACGCGGATACCATGCCGGTATGGACGCCGGGCGACGAGTTCGAAGCGGCGCGGAAAAGGTCCTTAGCGGCGAAGTGAGGCGCTGGATCCTCCCCGTTTGCGCGGCGGTCGTCTTTCTGGCGGCCGCGTCCGCGAAGGGCCAGGGATCCATGGGAATGCACTGGGGGATCGGGCTGGGAGGTGCGTTTCCGTACGAGGACGCGAAAGACATCTACGAGACGGGCTACCAGGGGTCGCTCCTTTTCACGATCAACGCTCCGATCGTAGGACTGCGGTTCGAGGGGATCTATTCGCGCATGAACGAGAAGACCGTCCAGGGGCAGAGCGGGCACGTTCTCGTGGGCGGAGCGACCGCGAACCTGGTCATCGGGCCGAAGCTGATCGTGTTCCGGCCGTATCTGATTGGCGGCGGCGGTTTCTACAGGGTCAAATTCTTCCAGACGCGGCAGGCCGGCGAGATCGAGAACTCGCAGGACAAGTTCGGATGGAACGCGGGGGTCGGGATCTCCTTCGGGGCTGGTCCGGCCGGGACCATCTATATCGAGGGGCGCTACATGCAGATCCAGACGGATCCCAATTTCATCCAGGGAAGCCATTTCACGTTTGTGCCCGTGACCGTCGGCTGGATCTTCTGAGCCGCGGATGAAGACTCGCCGCGAGGTCCTCCGGCTCGCCGGCGCCGCCGCGGCCGGGGCCGTCTCCGCGGCGGCCGCCCCGAAGAGGACTCCGGCTCCCGCTCCGTCGGCGGCGGCTTCGCGGCCGATGGTCAAGCCGAAGACGCTGAAGCAGGGCGACACGATCGGCCTGATCACGCCGTCCTCCTATGTCTTCGACACCTGGCGCGTCGATCTGGCCGCGGCGCGGATGGAAGCCGTCCTCGGCGTGAAATGCCGCCTCGGCCGTTACGTGAAGGCGCGGCACGGCTACATGGCCGGGACCGAGAAGGAGCGGCTCGAAGACCTCCACTCGATGTTTGCCGACCCGTCGGTGTCGGGAGTCTTCTGCCTGGAGGGAGGCTATGGAACCGAGCGGCTCCTTCCCGGGATCGACTACGAGCTCCTCCGGAAGAACCCGAAGGTGCTCCTCGGCTACTCGGACATCACGGGCCTCCACCTCGCGATCACGAAGAAGGCCGGCCTCGTCACCTTTCACGGGCCGGTCGCGATGGGCTCCATGCCTTCCTGGTCGCTCGCGGCGCTGAAGAAGGCGATCTTTTCCGCCGAGCCGATCGGCGAGCTCGCGAACCCGCCTGAGGACGACCCGAACTGGCCGGTGTTCCCGCTCCACGCCGTATCTTCCGGCAAGGCGCGGGGCGCCATCGCGGGCGGCAACCTGACGCTCGTCTCGACCACGATGGGAACTCCCTGGGAGATCGACGCGAAGGGGAAAATCCTCTTCCTCGAGGACACGGGAGAAGCGCCGTACCGCGTGGACCGGATGCTGACCCAGATGAAGCTGGCGGGGAAATTCGACGAGTGCGCCGGGATCGTATGGGGCACGTGCACCGAGTGCACCGCCGCGAAGTCGAGCTACGAGGTCAACCTCTCGATCTCCGACATCCTCGACGAGATCCTCGGGCCGCTGGGCAAGCCGGTCCTGGCCGGCCTCGTGTTCGGCCACACGAAGGAGAAGGCGACGATCCCGATGGGCGTCGAAGCCGAGCTCGACGCCGGCTCGAGGAAGGTCGCGATCGTCGAAGGGGCGACCCTCTCCTCCTAGCGGGCCTGGACGCACACCTTCTAAGCTCAGATTCGATTCGACTTGCCGGGCCGGCTGCGCGAGCGACCGGCCCTTTTCTCTGCCGCTTCGGCGGCGCCCGATTGACAGCTTCGAGGGTCAGGTCTACTCTCGCATCACTTTGGGCGGCGTGTCGTTTCTCGTCCTTCTCCTGGCAGGGGCGCTGCCGGGAGCCCGGCAGGGCGCTCTTTCCGCGCCCGCCGCCGGATCGGTGGTCCAGGGCGGGCAGCTCGTCGAGATCCGGTGGTCGGGAATTCCCGCGGCCGCCCGGGAGGTCGAGCTGCTCCTGTCCGTGGACGGCGGACGGACGTTTCCCCTGCGGCTGACCGAGGAGCTCGCCCCCAGATCCAGCTCCTTTTTCTGGCGGGTTCCCAGCCTCGTCTCCGACGAGGCGTGCCTCGCCCTGCGCGTCGGAATGGACGGCAGGGAAACCCTGACCTTTCGGGGAGCGACGTTCCGGCTGCGCCCGGATCCGACACCCGGCAAGGCCGTGGTGAGATGGAAGTCCGGCGAGATCTGGCTCGAGACCGACGAGGAGAGCGAGGAGACGGAAGGCCTGACTCCGCTCCCTCCCGACGGCCTTTGCGCCGACTCCGAACGCCTGATGGCGATGCCCCGCGACGCCGCGGCCGGTTTCCCGGCGCGTTTCCCGGGCGTCGGATCCTCCCGCCGGTCTCCTCATCTTCTCCGAACCGCCCCGCGCGAGCCGGCAGAAACGTTTCGTCCCGTCTCTCCTTCCCGCATCCCCCTCACGATCCCTCAGCGGATCTGAGACGCACCCCCGTTCCGTCCAACGGTCCGGGCTTCGTCCGCCTCGTCGGCGGAGCGGCCCAATTTCAAGACGGAGGTGCGAAAGATGCCTGTCACGGTCAACTCGGATCTCTGGAGAGAGGCCCGCGAGGCGAGCGAGCGCAACGGCCACAGCCTCACGCAATTGATCGGGTCTCCGAGAACGGTCCTGAGTCTCTTTCTGGTCTCACCGGTCGAGAAACCGGTCGTCAGCAACGTTTCCCGTCTCTGGATCGAGCGCCACGGCGAGCGCGCGGCGGACGTCGTCTCGGCGCTCCTCAATCGTCCCGTCCGGCTCGAGGACCTCTTCCCCGAGTGGGACCGGCCCGAGGAGCGGCCGCTCGACCCGCAGGAGAGGGAGCAGCTTCACGAGGCCCTGAGCGCACGCTGGCGCGACCTGACGCCGAGGGAAGCGTCGGTCCTGACGCTGACCTTCGGGCTCGAGAGAGAGCCGCTTTCCCTGGCCCAGGTCGCCGGCAGGATGGGCGTGACCCGCGAGCGGATCCGTCAGATCGAATCGGCGGCCCTGCGCAAGCTCGGCGTCCGCCTGCCCGGCGGGCGCCACAAGGCGACGGTCGCGCGGCGGCTGCGGGCCAGGGCGCTCCTGGCGAGCCTGATCGGAAACCAGGAGGCGAGCAAGCCGCAGGCCTGAGAACGGTCCGGACGGAACTTCCCCGTCCCTCCTCGCCCCGGCGCGATCCGCCAGAGGTTAGACTCTGGCACCGTTTCGACGGTCGGGGGTCAGGATGGCGGCGGGGAAGTCCGTTCCGGGGAAGCTGACGGAAGAGGATCTGGCGCGCGCCGTCGAGGCGGGCGAGATCGAGACGGTCCTGGCCGTCTTCCCGGACTTCTACGGCCGCCTGATGGGCAAGCGTTTCGTCGCTCGGTTCTTCTTGGAAAACGTCGCGTCCCACGGGTTCCACGCCTGCGACTACCTGCTCGCCTGCGACATGGAGATGGACCCGGTCCCTGGCTACGCCTTCACGAGCTGGGAGACCGGCTACGGCGACTTCCACTGCGTGGCGGACGGGCGGACGCTGCGCCGCGCGGCCTGGCTGGAGAAGACCGCGATCGTTCTCTGCGACCTCGTCAACTCGGGAAGGCGGGCGATCGAGCTCGCGCCGAGGCGGCTGCTCGCGCGGCAGGTCGAGCGGGCGCGGGAGATCGGACTGCGGCCGCGGGCGGGGTCGGAGCTGGAGATGTACCTCTTCGCCGAGAGCTACGACTCGGCGCGGAAGAAGGGGTACCGGGAGCTGGAGACCTTCGGCTCCTACATCGAGGACTACAACATCCTCCAGGGATCGAAAGAAGAGCCGCTCGTCGGCGCGATCGTGAGGGCGCTCGAAGCGAGCGGCGTGCCGATGGAGGGGTCGAAGGGGGAGTGGGGGCCGGGCCAGCAGGAGTTGAACTCGCGCTTTTCCGACGTGCTCGACCAGGCCGACGCCAACGTCCTGACCAAGCACGCGGCCAAGGAGATCGCTCACCGGCAGGGCCTCGCCGTGACGTTCATGGCGAAGTGGAACGAGAGGCTCGCGGGCAGCTCCATGCACCAGCACCTCTCGCTCTGGAATCCCGCGGGCGAGCAGAACCTCTTCGCGGGAGGGTCGCCGGACGGAGCCGAGGGGAGCGACCTCTTCCGCTGGTTCCTGGGCGGGTGGATGGCGCACGCCGAGGAGCTCGCCGCGCTCTGCGCGCCGTCGGTCAACTCCTACAAGCGCTTCCAGAGCGCGTCGTTCGCGCCGACCTCCGTGGCCTGGAGCCGCGACAACCGCACGGTCGGGTTCCGGGTCGTCGGGCACGGGGAGTCATTGCGGATCGAGTGCCGGATCCCGGGAGCGGACGCGAACCCGTACCTCGCCTACTCGGCGGCGCTCGCCGCGGGGCTCGACGGGATCGCGATGCGTATCGAGCCGCTCCCGGCCTTCGACGGAGACGCCTACGCCGCGAAGTCGCTCGCCCGCGTGCCGGGAACGCTGCGGGACGCGACCGACCGGCTCGCGTCGAGCTCCTTCGCTCGCGAGGCTTTCGGAACGGAGTTCGTGGATCACTACGTGCATTTCCTCCGGACCGAGCAGAGGAAGTTCGACGAGGCAGTTACCGATTGGGAAAAAGCGCGTTTTTTCGAAAGAGGCTGAGGAAGAATCTGTGATTTGTGATTTGTGATTGACGGAAGCCCGGAGAAGACCATGAGGCTGAAAGACAAGGTTGCGTTGATCACCGGCGGAGGCAGCGGTATCGGCCGCGAGGCCTCGCTGCTCTTCGCGAAAGAGGGAGCGAGCGTCGTCGTCGCGGACGTCGCTGACGAAGGCGGGCGGCAGACGGTCCGCGAGATCGAGACTGCCGGCGGGAAGGCGAAGTTCGTCCATGCTGACGTCTCGAAGGCGGCCGACGTCGAGGGAATGGTCGCCTCGGCGGAGAAGGCCTTCGGGAAGCTGAACGTGCTCTTCAACAACGCGGGAATCTTTCCGGGCAACGACGGGGGAGTCCTGGAGACCGACGAGAAGACCTGGGACCTGGTGATGAACATCAACCTGAAGGGGGTCTTCCTCGGCTGCAAGTACGGGATCCCCGCGCTCCTTCGCGCGGGCGGGGGAAGCGTCGTCAACACGGCCTCCTTCGTGGCCCTGATGGGGGCCGCGACGCCCCAGATCGCCTATACGGCGAGCAAGGGAGGCGTCCTGTCGCTGACCCGCGAGACCGCCGTCGAGTTCGCGCGCCGCAACATCCGCGTCAACGCGCTCTGCCCGGGCCCCGTGGACACGCCGCTGATGGCGGAGCTGCTGGGAGATCCCGCCCGCCGCGCGCGGAGGATGGTCCACATTCCCTTCGGCCGCCTCGCGAAGGCCTCGGAGGTCGCCCACGCGGCCCTCTTCCTCGCCTCCGACGAGTCCTCCTACATCAACGGGGTCGCCCTGACCGTTGACGGCGGGATCACAGTGGCCTACACCACCCCGGAATGAAGCGTGCTTAGTCCCTTGTCCTTCGTCCTTGGTCGGGGCGACCACGACCAGGGACCAAGGACCAAGGACTAAGGAACTCTTTCTTGAACGACCAGGTCCTACGACAAGACGAAGAGGACCTGAAGCGCCTCGGCTATACGCAGCAGCTCCTCCGCGAGATGGGGGGCTTCTCCAACTTCGCGATCAGCTTCTCGATCATCTCGGTCCTGACGGGGGCGGTCCTCCTCTACGGTTACGGGCTGAAGCTCGCGGGGCCGATCGTCAACACCGTCGGGTGGCCCGTCGCCTCCGTGCTCACCCTCGCGATCGCCGCCTCGATGGCGGAGCTCGCCTCGGCCTATCCGACCGCGGGCGGCCTCTACTTCTGGGCGTTCCGGCTCGGGGGACGCGGATGGGCGTGGACGACCGCGTGGCTGAACATGGTCGGCCAGGTCACGATCACCGCCGGGATCAATGTCGCCGCCGCGATCTACTTCATCGGCGCGGCGACCCGGATCCTGGGTCTCCCGGCGGACCTGCGCCTGCCCCTCTTCGGATCGGTCACGGGCTGGGGCTTCCAGCTCTTCGTGATGGTCCTGCTCATGATTCCGCAGGTCGTTATCAACATCTATGGCGTGCGCCTGACGGCGCGCCTGAACGACCTCTCGGTCTACTGGCACATCGCCGGCGGCGCGGTCATCGTCTTCCTGCTGGCGGTTCTCGGGAAGTACCACAACGACCTCGCCTTCCTCTTCCGCTTCGTCAACACCGTCAACCCCCTCGAGGCCTCCTCGGCCGACTTCGGCGGCGGCCGGATGGTCCCGGCCCTCGTTTTCGGCGACATGAAGGTCCCCTCTCCGCTCTTCGCGCTCTTGCCGGGCCTCTCCGAGGTTTACCGCGCGGCCCCGTTTTTCCTCGTCTTCGTCCTCGCGCTGCTCCAGGCGCAGTGGACCTACACCGGCTACGACGCGTCGGCGCACATGGCCGAGGAGACGCGGATGGCGAGGTTGAACTCGGCCTGGGGGATCTTCCTTTCCGTCGCGGTCTCGGCCGTCGTCGGCTACGTCCTCCTGGTCGTCCTGACCTGGACGATCCCCGGAGGCGACATCGCGGCCGTCGCGCGCGACCCGTACCCCGTTCTCGCGATCGCGGACGGCAACCTGTCGCGCACGCTCGCCAACCTGGTCGCGGTCATCATCGGCGGAGCGATGTGGCTCTGCGGCTCCTCCTCGGTCTCTTCGATGGCCCGCATGTGGTTCGCCTTCGCCCGCGACGGCGGCATGCCTGGATCCCGGCGGCTCGCCGTCGTCTCCGCCTCGAGGGGAGTGCCGGTCGCCGCGATCCTGACGGCGAGCTCGCTCGCCGTCGCCGTCTCGCTCTACGCGGCGGCCTTTACGGTCCTGACCTCCGCGAGCACCATCACGCTCTACCTGGCCTACGGCATCCCGATCTTCCTGAACCTGAGGAACCGCCTGCGCGGGCGGGGCGAGTTCGCGACGCGCGAGACCGCCCCCTGGAACCTCGGCCGGAAGGCGGTCTTCGTCAACATCGTCGCGGTCGCCTGGATCCTCTTCATCACGGTCGTCTTCGCCCTGCCTCCCAACGAGCTGGTCCTCTGGACGACGCTCGCTTTCTTCCTCTTCCTCGGCGCCTACTGGGTCCTTCGGGCCCGGGGGCGCTTCCGGGGACCGGCGGGGCCGCGCTGATCCCCCCGTTGCGCGGGCACGGGAATTGGAGGTAGCTTTCCAGACGGGAACGTGGGCGTGACGTTCCGGGCGAAAGGAGTCGTCTCATGAACCGCCGCGATTTCTTGCGTACTGCCGGTGTCGCTTCCGCGACCCTGGCTTTTCCGAAGACGGGCCGCCTGTTCGCGCAGGCGCCGTCCGCCGGCGACTGGCGCACTTTCGAGGTGACCACGCGCGCCGAGGTCCTGAAACCTTCCGGCCAGACGCTGGTCTGGCTGCCGGCGGCCCTGATCGGGGAGACCCCCTACCAGAAGACGCTCGCCAACCGGTTTACGGCGGATGGCGGAACGGCCGAGCTCCTCGAGAGCCGGGAGGACCGCCTCGGCATCGTCGCGGCGAGGTTCCCGGCCGGGGCCAGGCCGGTCCTGACGCTGACTAGCCGGATCTCCACGAAGAACGCCGCGGTGGACCTCTCCGCCCCCGGCAAGGCGCCGAAGGCCGATCACGCGGAGGTCGAGCACTTCCTGCGGCCGACGAAGCTCATTCCGACCGGGGGGATCGTCAAGGCCACGGCCGATCTCGCCACGAAGGGCGCGAAGACCGACGTCGAGAAGGCCCGCGCGATCTACGAGTGGATCGTGGACAACACCTTCCGCAATCCCAAGACCCGCGGCTGCGGAATCGGCGACGTCCGAGGGATGCTCGAGACGAAGGACCTCGGCGGCAAGTGCGCCGACTTGAACGCCCTCTACGTCGGGCTGGCGCGCTCCTCCGGGATCCCCGCGCGCGACGTCTACGGCATCCGGGTCGCGAAGTCCGACCTCGGCTACAAGAGCCTCGGCGCGAACTCCGAGACGGTGACGAAGTCGCAGCACTGCCGCGCGGAGGTGTACCTCGCCGGCTACGGCTGGGTGCCGGTGGATCCGGCCGACGTTCGCAAGGTCGTTCTCGAGGAGCCGCCAGGCAACCGCCCGATCGATGACGAGATGGTCAAGAAGGCCCGCGCGAGGCTCTTCGGGTCGTGGGAGATGAACTGGATGGCGTACAACTTCGCCAGCGACGTCTCGCTGCCGGGCTCCACAGGGCCGACGATCGCGTTCTTCATGTATCCGCAGGCCGAGACCGCGGACGGACGCGTGGATAGCCTGGATCCCGACAACTTCAAGTACGAGATCACGTCGAAGGAGATCACGGCCGCCTGAGTCCGCCGGCGAGGCGGCTGGGGTTTCGTTTTTCGTGCCCGGGTCAACGCCGCGCCGGGTCTCCACGTAGATCGCTGGAGTGTTTCGGATCGCAGCGCCCGAAGCCGCTTCACGGGCGGTTCCGTCGAGGCCAGGGCGGTACTGGCTCGGCATAGTCAGAGGCCTCGCCTCGCGATCCGCCGGAATCGTGCCCGCGGTCCGATGGCTCGCGATGTACGCCCTGGCCCGGATCGTCATGGTGAGGACGATCGCCCGGTGCCGTCCGGTTCGCCGGACTAGCGCCCTCGGTTTCCGGGCCGGATCGATCTTCGATGTGGACGCGGACGCGCTCGCGGCGTCCCTGCGGGCCGATGGCTTCGATGCCCGGCTGCGGCTTCCCGCGACGCTCGTCGGGGAGATCGTTTGTCTCGGAAAGCGAGTCTCCGCGTCCACGCCATGCGCCGCCCAGGGCCCGCCTTTCGAGGTGGTCGAAAGGATCGCGAAGGATCCGGCGCTCGAGCGGATCGCCGCCCTCTATCTCGGAGTTCCCGCGATTTACCGGGGGAGCCGGCTGTGGTGGAAAAGCTCGGAGGCACCCGGCGATCCGAGGGAGAGCGGGACCCGGTTCCACTATGACCTGTATGACTACGGCTCGCTGGCGTTCCTGTTCTACCTGTCCGACGTAGATGCCTCCGCCGGCCCCCACGTGTGCGTGCGAGCCAGTCATCGGTTCCGAAGGTGGAGGGACCAACTCCACCCGCGCCGGCACCGATCCGACGAGGAGGTGATTCGGTCCTACGGCCGGGAGAGGATCATCACGATCCATGGCCCGGCCGGCACGGTCATCGCCGAGGATCCCTTTTGCCTTCACAAAGGGACTCCTCTCGCCTCGCGACGGCGTCTCGCGCTCCAGCTCCTGTACACGCGCAACGCCTTTCCGGCGCCGCCGTTCAGCGGACCGGCCGGCGCTGCCGGATCTCGATGACTAGATAGGGGTTCAGGGCGGTCGCCGCCAGGAACCGGAGAGGCTTGACCGACATCAAGCGGAAAAACCCCGCCATGGGCGCTCGGAAGAGGGGCCCATACCAGTGAGAAGAAACCTGGTTGAAGCGCAGCCGCCCCTCGGGGCTTCGCGTGCGCGCGACGAGGAGTAGGTCGATCTGACGACAGAGCGACCGAACTTGCGAGAGGGTCGGCAGGAAGCCTTCCCCGGGTGGGTGAAACCGGGCTCCGCCCGGGCTCGTGCCGTGCCAGAAGTCGATCGGAAAACTTCCGTTCGGGAAGTCCAGGAACAGGAATCCGCCCTGGGCCAGCACGCGGATCAGCTCCGCGAGGTATCGTCGGCGAAGCTCGTCTCGCTCGGGCAGCGGCCGGACCTCGTAGCGAAGGCCACCGCTTTCGGAAACGCCGATGTGCTCCAGGACGCCGGAGGCGATGACGGCTCCGAAGAAGCCGCCGGCGAAGGGCAGCGACGCCCCGTCGGCCACGACGAGGCGATCGCGGCGCCCCCGGCCGCGCCACTGCCACTTGCGAAGCGCCGAGAGATCGTGCCCCCACGCGTCGATGCCGTGGCGATTCAGAACATCGACGGACTCCCCGTTGCCACAGCCGGAATCCAGGACCCGCAGCGCGGCTCGCGGAATCCCGCGCTCCGCCGCGATTCGGTCCAGATGCGGAAGATAGAAGTCCTCGATCCGCGCTCCTTCGCTCTCGTTCTCCAGGCCGCGCCGGTTCTCCTCCGAAAGGACCTCGGGTCCGGGAAAGTTGTCGTAGTAGACGCCCCCCGAAAAGTCCGCGATCCCGTTCGAGACCGGGAAATCAAGATCGCAGGAGGTGCAGTGAAGGCCCCCAACCTCCTCCGCCAGCGCCCCCTTGCAGCGGCAACAAACCAACCCCGCCGACACCCTTACGATTATCGAATACGCAGGGGGCATCGACCCGGCGGGAGGGGTGAGTCCCTCCCCTTAGGGCACGAAGGCTCTGTGCCTTAGGATGTTAGTGGTTGATCTTGCTTGGTGGAGCTGAACGGGATCGAACCGTCGACCTCCTGAATGCCATTCAGGCGCTCTCCCAAACTGAGCTACAGCCCCACGGGACCGCGCAGGATAGCACGGCTCTCCTGAGTCAGCAGGCGCTCGCCGGCTAAGTGCCCCTGGTAGCTAACTCTCTCGGCGCCGCTCGCGGAGCGAGCGCCCGCGCCGAAAGCCCTGAACGGGATCGAACCGTCGACCTCCTGAATGCCATTCAGGCGCTCTCCCAAACTGAGCTACAGCCCCACGGGACCGCGGAGGATAGCACGGTCTCAGGCCAGAGGGATCAAGAGAGTTCCCTGCCTGATGACACAATGACGATGTTGGAGAAAAAGAAAAAGGAAACCCGACCGGCTGATCCGTCGCCGCGTCCGCCACGCTCGACCGACGCTCCGCCATGGGCAACGCTCATCGCTCTCTCGGCGGTTTCCGGGCTCTGGTCGCTCTTTCTCTGGATGGAGCTTGTGATCCTGCGTTCCGGGGGAAACACTTTCTGCGCGACCGAGGGCAGCCTCGACTGCTCGGCGGTATGGAACGGGAAGTTTGCCTCGGAAGTCCAGGGCCTGACCGGCCTGCCGGTCGCGGCGTGGGGCCTCGTCTGGAGCGCCGGGGCGTTCTCCCTCGCCCTCGCTGGGCTCTCGCGCGCGGCCCGCGGCAGATCCATCGGAAGGGTCTTCGGCGCCGCTCGTGTCACGGCGATCGCCGGGGCTGCCGGGATCGTCGTGATGCTGGGCGCGAGCGTCGCCGCCGGCGCGGCGTGCCTGGGCTGCCTCGCGATGGACGCGCTCGTCGCCGCCTACGCCGTGTTCGCGCTGCGCCGCTGGCGCCCGTTCGGCCTGCCTGACTGGCCGCGCGCCGCCGCGCTCGCGGGAGGATGCGCCGTCGCCGCGTTCCTCGTCCTCCTCTACCCGGGCGTCAACACGCCCCGCTCCACCGGCGAGCCGGGGCGCCGGGCCGTGGCCGCCGCGGCGAAGTCCTCCCCGAGCTCCGAGGTCGCCGCGGAGCCCCCGGAGGTCTCTTCCGGCAGCCCGCAGCGCAACAAGGCGATCGCCGACATGATCGCCTCTCTGGAGCCGTCCCTGAAGCAGACGCTGGCGGATTCCCTCGCAATCTACCGGGCCTCGACCCCGCAGGAGCTTCCACCGCCGCGCTCGCTCGTCGGCCCCGAGATGTCGCCGGTCCGAATCACGGATTTCACCGACATCCTTTGCGAGCACTGCGCGAGCCTGAACGAGACCCTGCGTTCCTTGCGCCAGGAGGTGCCGCCCGGCAGCTACAGCGTGGACTCGAGGCAGTTCCCGCTGGACGGAAGGTGCAACCCGCTCCTGAAGCCGGGCGGCAATCGTGACGACGTGCGCTGCGTTGCGGCGAAGCTTCGCATCTGCGCCGAGCCGTCGGGAAAGGAGCCGGACCTCGCGACGGCGCTCTTCGAGAAGCAGGAGGGCCTGACACGCTCGCAGGCGATCGATATCGCCTCGCGGTTCCTGTCGCGCGCCCAGATCGACTCGTGCCTGGATTCCCGGGAGGTCCGCCAGACCCTGGAGCAGGACATCGCGAACGCCAGCCGCTTCGACTCCGACGGCACCCCGATCGTCGCGATCAACGGCCGCAAGGGAACGAGCTTCGCCCCCTTCCTCTACGCGATCATCCTAAACCGCGGGAAGCCCGACAACCCCGCCTTCGCCGCCCTTCCGCAGGGCAACCCCAGCGCCCACCTCCACTGAGGCAAGAAACCCTCCGCTGCGAGGGGCGGGTCGGTGGCGGAAGCGTGTGGGAATCGAACCCACCCGTCCCGGCATAACCGCGACGCCGACGGATTTGAAGTCCGCGAGAGCCACCAGGCCCCATGCGCTTCCGGCGCGGATTATCAATGAACTTTGGTGTTGGTGCGGTTGAATCAAAGGGAATGGCCGGAAGTGGGAGAGTTTCAGCAGGATTGCAGCATCCGTACGGCCGTCGAGAACGGGCATCGGGGTCGACCGCCCGCATCCTCGGAAGTGTTTGCGGGCGGGCCAGAACGGAAGCCCGGAGAGGGGGAAGGAAGGTCATGTTGATCAAGCGCACATCCGTTTTCCTGGTCGCCCTGATGGCTTGGGGAGCAGTCCTGGTTGCGCAGGACGTCCGGATCGGGACGACCCGGTCCGACGCGACGGTGACGATTGACCGGACCATGGGGGAGGGCAAGGCCCTCGTGACCGTCCTGGATTCCAGGAAAGAGCCCGTCCCCTCGTTGACCGCCCGGGATTTCACGGTGTCGCGAGGAGGCGAGACGGGAAGGATCGTCTCGGTCGAGTCGGTGGACAAGACCGTGGACGTTCCGCGGCACGTTGTCCTCGTGCTGGACAACTCTTATTCGATCGAGGAGCGCCGGAGGATCCAGCCGCAGCTTGCCGAGGCGAGCGCCGTGATCCAGACGATCCGCCCCGCCGACGACGCGCAGATCGTCATCCTCCGCGACGGGAAGGTCGTGAAGATGGGCGATCGCAACGTCCATGTCGACACCTTCAAGTCGAACAAGCCCGCCGAGCTTCAGGATTACGCGAACAAGGCCTACCTGAAGAAGAACATCACCGACAACACCTACCTCTACGAGGAGATGTACGCCGGCCTGGTTCTCCTCAAGGCTGCGCCGGCCAGCGAGTCGCGGTGCATCTGGGTCTTCTCGGATGGCGAGGACCTGAACAGCGCCTTCAAGGGCGACGTCGTCGCCCAGGCCGCACAGGGCATCGACAACCTCTGCGTGTTCCTGGTCGATTCGATGCCGGGTCCGAACATGGATCCCTTCTTCGCGAAGTTTGCCGAAGGAACCAAGGGCATGGCCCGCAAGGCCGGGAAGGGCGGCGACATGGTGGCGGCCTTCCAGAAGATGGGCACCAGGACCACGCGCCAGTACACCGTCAGCTATGAGTTCCCGCCGCCCCAGGTCGCCTCCGCGCCGCCTCCTCCGGCCCCCGCCCCCGCTCCTGCTCCGAGGGCGCCGGCGCCCGCGCCTGCGAGGGAGAAAACCATCCTCTTCGACGCGGTGCTCTTCGATTTCGACAAGGCCGTTCTGAAACCGGAAGGGAAGGAGGCCATCAAGTCCTACCGCGAGGAAGCGAGGGAGAAGCTCTCCCGCGCGGACAAGGTGATCATCACCGGCCACACCGACAACAAGGGTACGGCGGCCTACAACAAGAAGCTCTCCCTGCGTCGGGCGCAGTCGGTTCGCGATTACCTCGTCAGCCTCGGGGTGGATCCCAAGAAGCTCCAGGTCCGCGGCGAGGGGTTGAGCAAGCCAGTCGCCAGCAACAGCACCGACGAAGGCCGCGCGAAGAACCGGCGGGTGGAGCTCGAGGTGGTGGGGGTGGGCCCGGCGTAAGCCGCGGCTTGGGTAAACTGCGGCCGCTTGGGCGAGCCGCAGTCGCAGGGGATCCGCCGGGACCGGGAGCCGCTCGTCGAGGCGAAGGGCCTCTCGCGCAACTACCGGCTCGGCGCCTCCCAGGTCGCCGCCCTTCGCGGCGTGACGCTCACGATCGCGCCCGGCGAGTTCGTCGCCCTCCAGGGGCCGAGCGGATCGGGCAAGACGACCCTGCTGAACCTTCTCGGGCTGCTCGACCGGCCGGACGAGGGGACGATCCTTATCGAGGGGCGGGAAGGGGAGTCGCTCTCCGAGAACGCGCGGTCGGACCTGCGGCGCGACCGTTTCGGGTTCGTCTTCCAGACCTTCAACCTCATCCCGGTCCTCTCCTCCGAGGAGAACGTCGCCTACCCGATGGTCATCGCGGGCAGGGCCCCCGAGGAGCGGCGCCAGAGGGCGCGGGAGCTTCTCACGGCCGTCGGCCTCGGCGAGAAGCTGGCGGTGAGGCCGGATCTCCTCTCGGGAGGGCAGCGCCAGCGCGTCGCGATCGCCCGCGCGCTCGCCAATCGGCCCGCGATCGTCTTCGCCGACGAGCCGACGGCGAACCTGGACTCGCGCACCGCCGAGGAGATCCTCGACCTGATGCGGAAGATCAACGAGGAGAGCTCCGTGGCGTTTCTCTTCGCGACGCACGACCCCCGCGTGGTCGCGCGGGCGCGCCGCGTGGTTCGCCTCCACGACGGCTTAGTCGAGAGCGACGGGGCGGCGAGATGAGCTCTCTGTCGCTCGCGTGGCGCAACCTGGTCCGGCAGCGCCGGCGGACCATCCTGATGGGGACGGTCGTGGCCTTCGGGTTCGCCGCCTTCGCGCTGGCGGGAGGGTTCATCGCGCAGTCCTTCGAGGGGCTTCGCGAGGGGACCATCCAGACGGTCGGGCAGCTCCAGGCGGTGGACCGCAGGTCCGTGGACCGGGCCGAGGAGAGGACGCTGGAGTTCGGGTTGAAGGAGTCCTCGCGCGCGCGCTCCGCCGTCGCGAAGGACCCCGCCGTCTCGGCCGTCCTTCCGCGCATCGAGTTCGTCGGCCTCGCAGTGGCCGGAGCCAAGTCCGTTCCCTACCTGGGAGTAGGAGTGGACCCGGACCCGGAGGGCAAGGCCACCGGCGCGCGGGACCTCGTTGTGTCGGGCAAGTACCTGTCGGGAGACGGCGGCGACGGCGTCGTCCTGGGCACCGGTCTCGCGTCAGCGCTCCAGGTCAAGCCGGGCGACGGGCTCACCCTCATGGCGACGACTCCCGACGGGTCGTTGAACGCGGTGGACGCCGTGGTCGCCGGCCTTGCCGACGTCCGCATCAAGGAGTTGAACGACCGGTACCTCGCGTGCGGGATCGGCCTCGCCGCGCGGCTGCTGCAGAGCCCGGAGACGGTGACCAAGCTCGTGGTCTTCTTGAGACGCGACGCCGACGAGAACCGCGCCGCCGCGAGGATCGGAAGCGAGCTGAAGGCGGCCGGCTACGACGTCGTCATCCGCCACTGGAAAGAGCTCGCGGTCTTCTACGGCCAGGTCAAGCTGCTCTACATCGGGATCTTCGGATTCGTTGGGGCGGTGCTCGTCGTCATCGTCATCCTGTCGGCGGCGATCGTCATGACGATGGCGGTCTCCGAGAGGACGCGCGAGATCGGGACGCTGCGCGCGCTCGGCACCCGGCCGGCCGGGATCCTGCGGATGTTCCTCGTCGAGGGGATCGCGCTGGCGGCCGTCGGCTGCGTTGCCGGAATGGTTCTCGCGCTCGCGATCCGCGCCGTCCTGAACGCCTCGGGGATCATCCTCCCGCCTCCTCCCGGCGCGACCCACGGGATGCCGATCAACGTTCGTTTCTACCCGCTGGCGTACGCCGCCGGTCTGTTGGCGATGATCGCGACCATGGTGGTGGCGTCGTACTTCCCGGCACGACGGGCGTCACGGGTTTCCATAGTCGAAGCGCTCGCCCATATCTGATGACGGTCCAAGGTCCAAGGTCCAAGGTCGGTCGCACGTCCAAAGTCCAAGGTCCAGTGTGTCGAAAGTCCCAAGTCCAAGGTCAAAGGTTCGTCCAAGGTCCATTGGACCCGGCCTCGCCGCCCCTTTGAGGAAGACTGATCGCCGCCCCGACGTTGAAGATTCCATGAGAGCTCTCTTGATCGCTTTACTGGCGGCGGCGCCGGACGTGCAGTCGTGGCTGCAGATCGCGGATGCCACGCGCAACGCGTTCGACGAGGCGGTCATCTCGGCCAGGGCTACCCAGGTGACCGATGGGAAGCCGGGCCAATCCACGGACTTCGAGGTGTACACGAAGGGGCGCGATCGCGGAGTCATCGTTTTCCGAAGCGGGGGGAACAAGGGGCGCAAAGTTCTGACCGACGGGCCGAGGATGTGGATTCTGATCCCGGGCGCGAGCCGGCCGATTCCCGTCACGCCCAACCAGCGGCTTCTCGGCGGCGCCTCGATGGCCGACGTCGCCAGCCTGCGCTTCTCCGTGGACTACACCGCGACGCTCAAGCCCGAGACCGACACCGTGAACGGAAAGCCGTGCCGCGTTCTGGAGCTGACGGCCAGGTCGCCCACCGCTCCCTACCCTCGTGTCCTTCTCTGGTGGAACGAGGCGGAGAAACTCCCCGTGAAGGTCCTCTTCCACCTCCCGTCGGGGAAGGAAGCCAAGGAGATCACCTTCACGAAGTTCTCGACGAAGGCCGGGAAGACGATCGTCTCGGAGATGGAGATCCGCGACCTGCTGTCGAAGGACCCGAAGTCGGTGACGAAGCTCGAGTACCTCGACTACCGGCCCGGCAAGCTCGACGACGCGCTCTTCACTCCGGAGGGAGCTAGGGGGCTGTAGCGGTCACCGCCGCGTGGCGGCGAAGCCGAAGCGGGCCAGGCGGTCGCCCAGGAGCCACGCGGCGAGAGCGCCGGCGGCGGGGTTGAGCATCAGCGTCCGAAGCCGGGCGCTCCACTGGAACCGCGGCGAGAAGCGGCTGCGCCACGCCTTCTCGTAGGTTTCCGCGAGCTTCTCGCGCGGGAACCTTCCTGACAGAAACAGCTCGGCGGTCTCCCCGGCGAGGATCCCCGAGAGGAGCGCGGAGGCCTGGCCCTCGCCGGAGAACGGATCGAGGAAGCCGGCGGCGTCCCCCGCCATCAGCATCCCGTCCTCGACGGGCGGCTTCGCGGTGAAGTAGACGGGCCCGGTTCCGAGAAAGCCGATCGGTCCCGGCGCCAGACGCGACAGGTCGGCATCGAGGAACTGGTTCGTGGCGCGCGCGTGCGCGCAGATCGCGTCCCACCGGGAGCCGCGGCGGCGGAACGTTTTCTCCGAAACGACCCCGGCGAGGTTGGCGGCGCCGCCTTCGACGCGGGTCAAGCCGCAGTAGCCTCCATCGAAGAGGTAGAGGCGGACCTCTCCGGCGAGTGGCCCGGTGTCGCCCGTGTAGTCGCGGCTCCACGCGAAGAACCTACGGCGCTTCGCCAGGAACCCGCGCTCCAGCCGCCGGTCGAGCGAATCCCACCGCCCCCACGCGCCGATGACGGCGCCCGCTTCCAGGTCCGACTCTTCGCCCCCTTCGACGACGCGAATTCGAAACCCGGCGGGCTCTTCCCGCCGGACGAAGGAGACCCGCGCTCCGAAGCGGACGTTCGCGCCCGCCTCCGCCGCCCGCCGCGCGAGCAGATCGTCGAGGAGGAACCGCGAGATCCCGAGAGCGGGAAACGGCAGGTCGAAGGAGATCCCGCGTCCCCGCGGAGGGTGGATCCGGCCGCGGGAGATCCGCTCTGGCCTCGCCCGATCGACCCGCTTGCGGACGCCGAGCCGGTCGAGGGAGGCCATTGCGTCTCCCGATAGGAATTCCCCGCAGACCTTCGGCCGCGGAAACCGGTCTTTCTCCAGCAGCAGGACCCGGCGGCCGGCCTCCGCCAGGATCGCGGCGGCCGCGCTCCCCGCCGGCCCGGCGCCGATGACCGCCGCGTCGAAGCGCGTCGTCAATGGGGAGGAGGCTTGAAGACCAGGAGGCGGTAGGGGAACACGCGGCGCACGCGGGCGCCGGGGACAGCGCGCTCGGCGATCTCCCTCGCTTCCTCGACCGTGTAAGCCTGGCGCACGGAGGCGATGCCGTCCTCCAGCGACGCGGGGCAGCCCAGGCGCAGCCGGCCCGCGATCCGGAAGAACGAGAGCAGGAAACGGTGCCTGCGGATGTCCACGAGAGCGAAGCCGAGCCTCGCCACCCGCGAGAGCTCGCGCAGAAGCCGGACGTTCTCCTCCGGGGAGAAGTGGTGGAAGAACAGGGCGGAGACGATCCAGTCCGCCGAGTCGTCCCGGAAAGGGAGCTCGAAGGCGTCGGCAGCGGCGCGGGCCGTTCCCGCGCCGTCGTGCGCGTGCCCCGCGGCGAGGTGGCTCCACTGGATGTCGAGCGCGACGACCCGGGCCGACCGGCCCCTGCGCCGGAGACGGGCCGCGATCTCCGAGGAGACGTGACCAGATCCCGCGCCGACGTCGAGGACGGTGAGGGGAACGCCATCCTGGCTCTTCAGGTTTTTTTCGAGGTGGCCCGCCAGCAGGCGCGAGTTGCCCCAGAGCCGGTCCACCAGCTCGAGGTCGTCGAAGTAGAGCGGCAAATCCTCGGCGGGGAAGTCGGGATCGTCGAGGAGCTCCTTCGAAGGACGGCGGGCCGGAACCAGAAACGACATCGTCCCGGCCTCCGAGCTTAGACCTTAGAGCGCCTGGGATACCACCAGCGCGCTGTTCTTGGATCCGAACCCGATCGTGTTGCAGACGGCGTGCTCGAAGGAGTCGCGTCGCGCCTCGTTGGCGACGTAGTCGAGGTCGCACTCCGGGTCCGGGCGATCCAGGTTGACGGTCGGCGGCAGGAAGGAGTCCCGCATTCCCAGGAGGGTCGCGGCGAGGCCCGCCGCTCCGCAGGCTCCCTGAGGGTGGCCGATCATGGACTTGATCGACGAGCCCGGCAGACGCGAGGCGCGGCGCCCGAAGGCCAGGCGGACGGCGCGAGTCTCGACGCGGTCGTTCAACTCCGTCGAGGTCCCGTGGTAGGCGAGGTAGTCCACCGCGTCGGCCGCGAGCCCGGACTCCTCGAGCGCCAGCGCCATGGCCCGGGCGGGCTCCTCGCCCGTCTCGTCCAGCCGGACACGGTGGTGGGCGTCGCAGGTCGCGCCGTAACCGCGGATCTCGCCGTAGATGCGGGCGCCGCGGGCCCGGGCGCGCTCGCGCTCCTCGAGCACGAACATCCACGCGCCCTCTCCCAGCACGAACCCGTCGCGGTCGGCGGAGAAAGGGCGCGAGGCGCGGGGAGGGTCGTCTTCCCAGGAGGTCGAGACGATCCGCATCATCACGAATCCCTCCATGATCCCGCGGACGACCGTCGCGTCCACGCCGCCGCAGAGGAAGATGTCGCCGGTCCCGAACTTGATCGAGCGGAAGGCGTACCCCAGCGCGTCGGTCGAGGACGCGCAGCCGGTCGAGATCACGTGCGAGAGGCCGCGCAAGCCGAAGATCATCGAGATCTCCGAGGAGAGCGTGCCGATCGTTCCGGAGGGGATCGCGTACACGGACGCCTTCTTGACCTGGTTGGTGTAGTAGAGGTGGTACATCCGCTCGGAGAACTCGATGGGGCCTCCGCCCGTTCCGAGGATGACGCCGAGCTGCCGCTTCTCCTCGAGGCTCAGCGACTCCGGCTCGATGCCCGCGTCGGCCAGCGCTTCCGCCGAGGCGGCCACGGCCATCGGCACGGCGCGGGACACGTGCCGCGCGTCCTTGGCGGGCAGGTGCGCGGACGGGTCGAACCCCTTCAGCTCCCCGGCGATCGTCGCCGGCAGGCCCTCCGGATCGAAGAGCGAGATCCGCCCGATTCCGCTCGTCCCCTCGCGCAGAGCCCGCGCGTAGCCCTCGCGGCTGTTGCCGTTGGGGGAGAGACAGCCGATGCCGGTCACGACGACCCGTCGAGACATCACTCCGATTCTATTTGCACGATCCGTGCGAGTCGGGTGCCGGCTGAGGATTCTCTTAAGGTGGCGCGTGCTTCGCGAACCAGCGGTCCAGCGGCCGCAGGAGGGCCAGCGGCGCCCACCGCACCAGGGCGTCCGCGTGGAGGGACCCGCCGAGCGCCAGGTGCACGTGCTCGACCGGCGGGGCCGCACCTTTCGCGAGCGCCCGGCCCTGGGAGGGATCCACGAGCCAGTCCCCTTCGGCGGTCACGATGAGCTTGGGAATGGACAGCCGGGCGAGCGCGCGGGAGATCTTCGGCTTGGGGGAGAGCAGCCGCCTCCCGGAGATCCGCGGAACGTGAATGACGTGCCGGATCCGGATCTGTCTGGCCGCGTTCGCCTTCCAGGGGCGGGGGCGAAGCGAGGAGACGTGCTCGGGCGAGCAGACCATCGCAAGCCCCCGGCACGGCAGATCCGGAGTCCGCGCCAGGGTGTCGGCGGCGATCGAGCCGCCCATGGAGAAACCGAGCACGGCGAAGCGCGAGTACGGCTTTCCCTCTCCGACGAGATCTTCGACGACGGAAAGGAAGTCCTGCCGCTCCTCGGTGCCGAATGTGTAGGCGCCCCCGCTGTCGCCGTGCCCGCGGAAGTCGATCGCCGCGACGTCGTAGCCCTGGCGCAGGAAGTGTTCCGCGAGGAAGAGGTTCTCCTTCGCGAGGCGTACCCTCCAGAAGCCGGGCGCGAGGAGGAGGAGTTCTTTCGACGGCCGGCGCCACCAGGTGTACGCGATCCGCACGCCGTCGGAGGTACGAATCGTTCGGTGCTCGGTCTGCGGCCTCGGACGCCGCGCCGGGCTCACAGCAGCACGCACTCGACGACCGCGCCGGAGACCTGAGCCTCGGCGCCGGCGGGGATCCGGATCAGGGCGTCGGCCGCCGCGTGGGCCCGGATGTCGTGGCTACCCGCGGTCGCGAGCGGCTCGACGGACGTGACCCCGCCGTTCGCGGAGATCCTCGCGTCGCGGTACGTCTCGCGGGGGCCGTTGCGGGGGAGTTCGCCCGCCAAGGGCACACGCGCGCGGGGCGCTCCCGGCGCCGAGCAGCCTTCCAGGCGGTCGAGGGCGTCCCGCGCGAAGAGGTGGAAGCAGACCGAGCTCGAGACGGGATTGCCCGGCAGGCCGAACCAGAGCGTCCGGCCGCGCTTTCCGAACGCCACGGGCTTTCCCGGGCGGACCGACACGCCGTGAAAGAGGATCTCGAAGCCCCGCCGCTCCGCGGCCGCCGGCACGAGGTCGAGGTCTCCCGCCGAGACTCCGCCGGACGTGATCAGCACGTCAGCCTCTTCCGTGCCGGTGGAGAAGAGCGCCGCGAGGCCCGCCTCGTCGTCCGAGGCGTTGGGAAGCCGGCGGGCGTCCCAGCCCCGAGCCCGGCAAAGCGCGACGAGCATCGGGCCGTTGGAATCCCGGATCTGCCCGGGCCGGGGCCTTCCGCCGGGGGCGACGAGCTCGTTGCCCGTCGCGGCGATCGCGATCCGGGGGCGCCTGGTCACGCGGACAGGGTCGGCGCCGCCCAGGGCCGCGAGCGCCACGTCGCCCGGCGTGAGCCGTCTTCCGGCGGCGACCAGGACCGAGCCTGCCCGGATGCTCTCCCCGCGCCGGCGCAGGTGTGCCCCGGCCGCCGGCGGGTGCTCGAAAATCACGGCGCCGCCGTTCGCCCGGGCCTGCTCGACTGGGATGATCGCCTCGGTTCCGGGCGGAATCGGCGCGCCCGTCATCACGCGCACCGTCTCTCCCGCCGGGAGCGGCCCGGGAGGAGCGTCGCCGGCCATCACCGCCCGTCCGCGCTCGGGCAGGCGCGCCCCCGGGGCGGGCACATCGGCCAGCCGGATGGCGTATCCGTCCATCGCCGACGTGTCGAATGGGGGCCAGTCCACGTCCGCGGCAAGGTCAGAGGCGAGGACCCTCCCGAGGGCGTCCCCCAGCGCGACGCTCTCGGCCTCCAGGGCCGGAGCATTTGCGGCGATGACCTCCAGGGCCTCGGAAACACGGATCACGCCGGCATTCTAAGGGCGCAGTCGGGGTACCATTTCTCCAAGCCTCACAAAATGAGCAGGACCTTCGAGTACCGCGGCGATCTCTCCGCCACGCCGCTGGCGGAGATGCTGACCACGATCCACCGATACCGCGTGCCGGGGATCGTGAGCGTCACCCGTGACAAGCGGGCCCGGCGACTCTTCCTGGACGAGGGAGTGGTGCTGTACGCCGCCTCCAACGAGAGGGAGAGCGGGCTGGCGTCCTTCCTTAACAGGCAGGGGGTCCTCGACGCCGACTCCGCGCGGGAGGCCTACGCGCGGCAGGCCCGCGAGGGACTGCGGATGGGCCAGGTCCTTCTCCAGATGGGTGTCGTCACTCCGGAGAAGTTGAACGCCGCGATCGCGGGACAGATCCGGGACATCGTCCTCGGCGCGCTCGACTGGGACGCCGGCGAGGCCGTGTTCGAAGTTGGCGCGCGCCGCTCCGCCGACTTCCTGCGAGTGGACATCCCGATCCTCGACGTGGTCCTCGACGGGATCCGCCGGACATCCGACGTCCGGCGCCTCGCGCGCCGGCTCGGGTCGGCCGGGACGGTCCTGGAGAAGACCTCGGGCCCGCCGCTTTCCCTCTTCGACCCTTCCGAGCGGGCCCTCTACGAGGCCGTGGACGGAAAGACCCCGCTGCGAGAGCTCTGCGCCCGCCCGCCCCGCTCCGAAGCCGACAATGCCCGGATTCTCTACGCCTTCTTCTGCCTGGGACTGCTGCGACGGGGCCGCGCCACCGTCTCCGGCGCCAAGAAGATCCAGTACAAAACGGGCGGCAACCTGTCGAGCTAGCAATCTAGAATCGCTCGATGCCCCTTTACGAGTACGTCTGCCAGTCCTGCGGGAAGAAGACGGAGGTCCTCCAGAGGCTCAACGAGAGGCCGCTCAAGATCTGCCCGCACTGCGGCGGGAAGCTCAAGAAGGCGATCTCCGCCCCCGCTATCCAGTTCAAGGGGAGCGGCTGGTACGTGACCGACTACGCCCGGGCGAAGAAGGAAGGAAAGAAAGGCTCCGGCTCTGATTCGGGCGAAACGGAATCGAAGAAAGAGAAGCCAGCCGAAACGAAGCCGGAAGCGAAGAAAAAGGTGCCGTAGGGGAGGGCCTTGCGCCCTCCCGCCCCTCTCCACCGCGCCGACGGCTCTGAGACGGACAGCGTCGTCAGCGGTCATCTCTTTCGACGATCGTCGCCGCCTCGCTCGCACGGCGAATCGGAAAGGGGCGGGCGGGGACAAGCCCCGCCCCTACGGCTACCTCGTGACCAGACCGGGTTGGCCCTGATCACAATTCACAAATCACAAATTCTTCTTCACTCGAGCTTCAGGGTCTTCAGGTATTTCCGGAAGGGCGCTCCGAGGTCGTGGCGCTTCAGGGCGAACTCCACGGTCGCTTCGAGGAAGCCCAGCTTGTCGCCGGCGTCGTAGCGTTTCCCCTCGAAGAGGTAGCCGTCGATCGGCCTCTGCTTCAAGAGCGCTCTCAGGCCCGTCGTGAGCTGGATCTCTCCGCCGACGTCGGCCGCGGTTGCCTCCAGGATCCCGAAGAGTTCGGGCGGAAGCAGGTACCTTCCAATGATGGCGAGGTTGGACGGCGCCTTCTCGGGGCTGGGCTTCTCGACCATGTCCTGGATCTCCACGACGCGGCTCTCGCCCGCAGCCGGCCGCGCCGCCACGATCCCGTACTGGCGCGTCTGCTCGCGAGGGACCTCCTGGAGCGCGATGACGGGATTCCCGCGGCGCTCGAAGACCCGGATCATCTGGCCGATGCACGGCTCCTCGGCGTCCACGATGTCGTCGCCGAGCATCACGGCGAACGGCTCGTGGCCGACGAGGTCCCTCGCCTGGAGCACGGCGTGGCCCAGGCCGAGCGCCGACTTCTGCCGCACGTAAGAGACCCGGGCGAGGCCCGAGATCTCGCGGACCTGCTCGAGCAGCTCGCTCTTGCCCCGCTCCTCGAGCATCTTCTCCAGCTCGAAGGAGGTGTCGAAGTGGTCCTCGATCGCGTTCTTCCCGCGTCCGGTCACGATGACGATGCGGTCGAGCCCCGCCGCGCACGCCTCTTCCACGACGTACTGGACGAGCGGCCGATCCACCAGCGGCAGCATTTCCTTGGGCTGCGCCTTGGTGGCCGGGAGGAACCTGGTCCCGAGGCCAGCTGCCGGAAAAACCGCGACGCGAACGGAGGGCATGGCCGGGGAATCCTAACCGAAGAGAAGGCTTGCTAAAATGAACCGTTCCATGTCGGATGAGGCCTTCTTTCGTAACCTGGCCGAACAACTTCAGAACCGCGGCAGGGTCGCCCTGGCGACCGTCGTGGAGACGAAGGGGTCCGGGCCGTCGAAGGACGGGCGGCGCTTCCTCGTCTTCGAGGACGGGACCTTCTCGGGGACGATCGGCGGCGGGCCCTTCGAGGCGCTCGTCGTCGCCGACTCGGCCGCGCTCTTCCGGGCGGACGGGCCCAGGCGCCTGCTGAAGTGGTACGACTTCTTCGAGAGGGAGATCGGCGGAGACGAGCGCGAGCCCACCAACATGATCTGCGGCGGATCGGCCCGGGTGCTCGTCGAGCGTCTCGATGCGAAGCCGGCGCTGCTCGTCTACGGGGGAGGTCACGTCGGCCTCGCCCTCGCGCGGATCGGGCCGTCCCTGGGGTTCGACGTCGCCGTCGCGGACGACCGCGAGGAGTATTCGAAGCCGGAGAGGTTCCCCGCCGGCGTCCGGACGATCCGCGCCGGCAGGGACTACGCGCTCCCCTCCGAGGCGATGCCGAAGGGGCGAGACCTCTACGTCGCGGTCGTGACGCGCTGCTGGGAGACCGACCTCGCGGCGCTGCGGCCGTGGGTCTCGCCCGGCGCCCCCGAGACGAAGTACGTCGGGCTGATCGGCTCGAACCGGAAGATTCGCGGCGTCTTCGATCGGCTCCGCGAGGAGGGAATCCGGGAAGACGAGATCCGGCGAGTCTGCGCCCCGATCGGCCTGGAGATCGGCGCCGTGACTCCCGAGGAGATCGCGGTCTCGATCCTGGCCGAAGTCACGGCGGTCCGCCGCGCCGCCGCTGTCCGCTCCCGCGTCCGGGAGAGCGTCCTCGAGCCGTGAGCCTTCTTTCCACTCGCTTCCTTCGCGTCTTCGCGGCGGCGTGCCTCGCCGGCGCCGTCGCGTCCGCCGCCGGCGCGGCCACGTGGTGGCGGCTCCCGATCTGGGGCGCCGAGGTCCGCGTTTTCGAAATGGATCCGTTCCGGCCGGGCTCTCTCTACTGCGGGACTTCGCGGGGCAACTTCTACGGGTCCACCGACGGCGGGGCCTCGTGGTCGCCGCTTCGCCCGGGCCCGGCCTTTCCGGGCTACGTCGTCACGTCGCTGATCGCGGATTCGCGCGTCGCCGGCAGGCTGTGGGCGTCGCTCGCGGGGCAGTACGCCGGCGGGCTCGTCGTCCGCAGCGACAACCGCGGCGCCGACTGGACGATCCTCGCGACCTGGAAAGAGACCGTCGCGACGCGCGCACTGGCCGTCGTGCCGGGCGACCCGGCCCTGCTCGCCGTGGGCGGCGACGACGGAGTCCGTCTCTCTCGCGACGGCGGCCGGACGTGGTCGCGGACGGGAGCGGAGACCCCGGGGCTCGCGCAGGTCGAATCGATGGCCTTCGATCCCGCCGACCCGCGCGTCCTCTATGCGGGGACCTGGCGGCAGGCCTTCCGGACCCGCGACGGCGGCGAGACGTGGGCGCGGATCGCGGAGGGCATGGTGCTCGACGCGACGGTGTACTCGTGGGACTTCGCGGCATCCGACCCCCGCGACATCTGGGTCTCCACCTGCGGCTGGGTCTACCGGACGAAGGACGGCGGCGACAAGTGGATCCGCTTCAAGAACGGCTTCACGAACCGGCGGTCGCACTCGGTGCGGCGCGACCCGACGCGGCCGGGGGTCGTCTACGCGGCGACCGTCGGAGGGCTGCACCGCTCGACCGACGGGGGAGAGACGTGGTCGCGCATCTCGAGGGAGAGCCTCGTCGTCACCTCGCTCGAGGTGGACCGGTCGACGGGACGCCTCTTCGTCGGGACCGAAGGCGAAGGCGTCTTCTACTCGGACGACGGGGGAGCGACGCTCGTCAACGGATCGGTCGGGCTGACCGAGGGGCGGGTCGCGGACCTCGTGCCGGACCCCAACGATCCCTCGCGGCTCTTCTTCTTCCGGGCGTACGGAGGCGACGAGAGCGGCGTCTGGGAGGCGAGGGGCCTGCGGGTCCGCAGGGTCTCGCGCGACACCCTTCCGCCGTCGGCGTCGCTCATTGCCTTCCGCGACGCGGCCGGCAAGACGGTGCTGGGCCTCGCCTCGTCCTCGGGACTGCGGTTCTCGCGCGACCTGGGGGAGCACTGGGCGGCGCCGGCGAGCCCGCCAGCGGGAAGCCCGATCGCTCTCTACGGGTCGCCGTTCCTCCAGCCTGTGCTGGTGACCAGCGCGGGAAGCTTCCGAATCGGGGGAGCCGGAGAAGAGTTCGCGACGATCGGCGGACCCGCCGCGCCCTCCGCGGCGGAGCTGCTCTCGGATTCCGCGGGCGGGCCGCTCCTGGAGGTCCGCTCGAGCGAAGGGATCTCTCGCTGGAACGGCCAGGCGTGGTCGAGCCACCGCGCCGGGTTGCTCAAGGGAGGCATCTTCATGGAAGAGAAGACGGCCACCGGCTCCTACAGCTCCCTGCAGGAGATTGGCGGCAAGCTCATCTGGGAAGAAGGCGGCCGCCGCCTCGCCGTCTCGAGCCCCCGCGCGGGCCTCGCTCTCGCCACCGCCGCCCCCGCCCCCGGGGGACGCCTCTACGTCGGGACAACCGGCGACGGCCTCTTCCTCTTCGAGCCGTAGTCTCCATCGTTCCTGACCGGGCCACTGAGGGCAGCCGCGCTATCGGTTTTCCGCCCTGTTCACAAATCACAAAATCACAAATCACAGATTCTTCACTTCACGTTCTCGAAGCGAAGGACTGACCCCACGACGATCTTTTCCTTGACCGCCATCCCTCCGGCGATTTCCAGGACCTGGGCGGCGGGAGTCTCGGGGCCGTAGCTCGCGCAGGGATCGGCCTTGCAAGGCGGCGTGTCGGGGGAGATGAAGAGGACCTTCCCGGCCTCGTCCATCCAGATCATGTCGAGCGGGATCATCGTGTTCTTCATCCAGAAACGGTGAGAGGACTTGTCGTTGAAGAGAAAGATCATCCCGCCGCGCTCAGGCAGGCTCTCGCGGAACATCAGCCCCTGCGCCTGTTCCTCGGGGGTGCGCGCCACCTCGAGCTTGTAGACGGCGCCCGACGGCATCGCGACCCTCGGGCCCGCGGCGGCGGCCGGCGTGGGGGACGGCTTCGCCGGCGTGGGTGCCGCGCCGCAGGCGGCGACGAAGACCAGCGAGACGGTGAGGATTCGGATCAGTTTCCTTCCATCTCCGCGGGCTCGGCGGGCTGCGTCGCGGACTCGTCCTCGTAGAGGTCTTCCTTCCGGACCAGGTTGTACTTCTTGGCGTAGTAGCGGAAGGAGCGGAAGGACATCCGCAGCAGCTCCGCGGCCTTCGTCTGGACCCCGTCGCAACGGTCGAGCGCCTCGCGCATGAGCCGCTTGCCGACCGCCTCGAGGTACGCCTCCAGGTTGATCCCCTCGGCGGGAAGGCTCTCGAAGTCGGGCACGCGCGTCCGCACGCCGAGCGCGATCGCCTCGGGGAGGCTCGACGCCGTGATGACCGGTCCTCCCTCCAGGGCGACCGTCCGCTCCAGCGTGTTCTCGAGCTCCCGGACGTTGCCCGGCCACGGGTACGCCTCGAGGAGCCGCATCGCCTCCGTCGAGATTTTCTTCTCCGGGATCCTCTGCTCCTTGCAGATCATCCCGATGAAGTGCTGCGTCAGGGGGGCGATGTCCTCCACGCGCGAGCGCAGCGGCGGCAGCGCGATCGGGATGACGTTGATCCGGTAGAAGAGGTCCTCGCGGAAGCGCTGCGAGGAGACGAGGTCGTTCAAGTCCTTGTTGGTCGCCGCGATGATGCGGACGTCCACGCTGGTTTCCTCGTTGCCGCCGACCTTCCGGATCAGCTTCTCCTGGATCGCCCGGAGGAGCTTGACCTGCATCGTCGGGGTGGTCTCGGAGATCTCGTCCAGGAACAGCGTCCCGCCGTCCGCCTCCGAGAAGAGGCCTCGCTTCTCCTTGACCGCGCCGGTGAAGGCTCCCCGCTCGTGGCCGAAGAGCTCGGACTCGAGCAGCGTCTCCGGCAGAGCGCCGCAGTTGATCGAGACGAACTTCTTCTCCTTGCGGATCGACGTGTAGTGGATCGCCCGCGCGATGAGCTCCTTGCCCGTCCCGCTCTCGCCCGTCAGCAGGACCGTCGAGGAGACCCGGCCGATCCTCTCGATCGTGCGGAAGATCTCCTGCATCCGCGATCCCTTGCCGATGATGTTGGCGAAGGTGTACTTGGCCGCGAGCTCCTGCTTGAGGTAGATGTTCTCGTCCTGGAGCTGCTTCTCGCCGAGCGCGCGGTCCACCAGCAGCCCCAGCTCCTCGACGTCGAACGGCTTGGAGATGTAGTCGATGGCGCCGGCCTTCATCGCGTCGATCGCGTCCTTGGCGGACGTGTGCGCGGTGATCATGATGACCGGCGTCTTGGGGTTCTCGGCTTTGGTCTTGCGGAGGAGGTCCAGCCCGTTGCCGTCGGGCATCTTGATGTCGCAGAGGATCAGGTCGGGCGAGGAGCGCAGCGCGGAGGCCGAGCCCTCGGCGTAGTTCGAGGCGGTCAGGACCTCGAAGCCTCGCTTGTGGAAAAAGAAGGCCAGCATGTCGCGGATCGACGCCTCGTCGTCCACGATCAGGAGCCGCGCGCCGCTCACAGGGCCGCCTCCTGGAAGGATGTCCTGGCCGGTGTCGCCTCGCGCGGGACCGGGTTGCGCGGCAGAAGCACCGTCACCGTGGTCCCCTCCCCTGGGGTCGAGTCCGCCTCGATCGTGCCTCCATGGTCCTCCACGATCTTCCGGACGATGGCCATCCCGAGCCCCGTCCCGCCGTCGAACGCCGTGGAGAACGGGGTGAAGAGACGGCTCAGCTCTTCCTCGCTCATGCCTCGGCCTGTATCGATGAAGCGGATGCTATACCAGCCTTCCTGCTCTCGTCCCAGGACCGTGAGCGTGCCGCCCGCGGCCATCGCGCGAACCGCGTTCTTGGCGATGTTGTAGATGATCTGCCGGACCTGGTCCCGGTCGCCCGATAGCGTCGAGTGCGGCGGCTCGACGACTGCCTCGATGCGGTGGGAATCGGAGACTTCGTCGGAGAGCCGGAAGAGGTCCATCACCTCGGAGACGCAGTTGGCCACGTCGAAGTCCGCGACCCGCCGCTCCTGCGGGCGCACGAAGCGCAGGAAGTCCTCGAGGATCTTGGAGAGGCGCTTGGACTCGGACACGATGATCTCCATCAGCCGCCTCTCGGCGGAGCCGACGGTCAACTCGTTGGAGAGCACCTGGACCGAGCCCGAGATGGACGCCAGCGGGTTGCGGATCTCGTGGGCGATGCCGGCGGCGAGCTCCCCGACCGCGGCGAGCTGCTCGTTGAAGCGGGCGCGCCGCTGGAGCTTCTTGATCTCGGTCAGGTCCTGGAAGAGGATGAGCAGCCCCATCTCTCGGTCGGCGTCCACCAGCCCGCGCAGCGAGTAGCCGATGACGCGCCGGGACGTCTTGCGGTTGATCTCGATCTCTCCGCGAAAACTGTCCCAGGTGCTGTCGCCGTCCCAGATCGTCGCCCAGTTCTCGGGCATTTCGAAATCGAAGTCCTGGAGGAACATCCCCGCCGCGTGCGCCGGGTCCACGCCCAGCAGCGCGCCCCCCGCCGGATTGACGAAGGTGATGCGCTGATGCGAGTCCGTCGTCAGCAGGCCCGAGGCCATCGTCGCGATGACGTTGCCGTGGAGGTTCTGGAGCTTCTGGAGGGCTTTCTGCCGGCGGCCGAGCTCGGTCCTCGTCGCGCGGAGCTTCTCGGAGAGGTACCCCGCCATGAACGCCACGCCGTAGAACCCCACGACCGAGATCGCGAAGTTGTAGCGGACCTGGCTTCCCGTCCAGTCCGATACGGGTGTGACGGGCGGTGCCGGGAGCACCCCCTTGGCGAGCAGCTCCACGACCGCGCCGTAGGAGAGCGCGGCCGCCGTCGCGATGACGAGCGAACCCGGCCGCACGAGGAGGACCGCGGAGACCCCGATGACCACCAGGTAGAGAAAGTTGAAGACGGAGTACGGTCCGCCGGAGGCGTAAACCAGGAGCGTCACCAGGACGATGTCCCCGAGCGACTGGAGGTACGCGCAGACGGTGTGAGGCAGCGACCGGCCCATCGTCCACTGGAAGATCCCCAGCGTCAGGGCGGCGGCGTTCAATCCGAGGAGGAAGTACAGGAACGTCAGCGGGAGGTCGCCGGCCGAGCTCGTGTGGAGCAGGAAGGCCGAGACGAGGATGACGAGCAGCACGGCGAGCCGGATCGCCGTGAGCAGGTTCAACGACCGGGGAGATGCCGGCGTGCGGGTTTCGGGGCGCAAAGACCCTCAGCCGATCTTGTTGATCAGGGTGAACATCGGCAGGTACATGGCGATGACGATTCCGCCGATGACGATGCCGAGGATGAAGATCAGGATCGGCTCGAGCAGCTTGACCAGGCCGGACACCGCGGCGTCCACCTCGTCCTCGTAGAAGTCCGCGATCTTGTTGAGCATGGCGTCGAGCGCGCCGGTCTGCTCGCCGACCCCGATCATCTGGACGACCATGTTCGGGAAGATGTTGGTGGCGCGGAGGGGCTCGACGATCGTCTTGCCTCCCTCGACGCTCTTACGGGTCTCGTAGATGGCGTCCTCGACGATGGCGTTGCCGGCGGTGCGGGCCGTGATGTCGAGGCTCTCCAGGATCGGCACGCCCGAGGAGGTCAGCGTCGCGAGCGTGCGGCAGAAGCGGGCGACGGCGACCTTGCGCAGGATCATCCCGAGGACCGGGAGCTTCAGGAGCAGCCCGTCGATGACGCGGCGCCCACGGTAGGTCGCGTAGTACCGCCGGATGCCGTAGACGCCGGCCGCGACGCCGATGACGAAGAAGATGAAGTACCGCGCCAGGAAGTTCGACATCGCGATGACCACGCGCGTCGGCAGCGGCAGCTCCGCCCCGAGGCTCGTGAACAGGGCGGCGAAGGTCGGGATGACCTTGAGCAGGATGACCGCGACGACGATGGCCGCGATGACGATGACGGCGACCGGGTAGATCAGCGCCGACCGGACCTGGGACTTCAGCTTGACGGCCTTCTCGATGTAGACGGAGAGGCGCTGGAGGATCGTGTCGAGGATACCGCCCGCCTCGCCCGCCGCGACCATGTTGACGTAAAGCGCGTCGAAGGCCTTCGGGTGCCGGCGCATCGCGTCGGCCAGCGTCGAGCCGGCCTCGACGTCCTGCCGGACCTGGAGCAGGATCTTCTGGAAATTCTTGTGCTCCTGCTGGTTCGCGAGGATCTCGATGCACTGGACCAGCGGCAGGCCCGCGTCGATCATGACGGAGAACTGCCGGGTGAAAACCGCGAGCGTCTTGGGCGGGACCTTGCGGCCGACCTTGGTGAGAGAGATCTCCTTGCCGCGCTCCCGGATGCCGGTGACGACGATGTTCTGGCGCCGCAGCGACGCCAGCGCGACTTCCTTGGAGTCGGCGGCGAGGACGCCTTCCTTGACCAAGCCAGCGCGGTTGCGCCCTTTCCAGGCGTAGCTCGGCACGGCGGGACTTCCTTAAACGCGCCTGCCGGCCACGGCCGGCGGCGCGGCGACGTTCAGCCCTGCCCCGCGCCCGATCAGCTCCTGCAGCTCGTCGGGATTGGAGGAGCGAGACAGCGCCGTCTCCAGCGTGATCAGCTTGCGGTGGTAGAGCGTCGCCAGCGACTGGTTGAAAGTCTGCATCCCGAACTTCGACTGGCCCGTCTGCATCATCGAGTAGATCTGGTGGACCTTGTCCTCGCGGATCAGGTTGCGGATGGCGGCGTTGGGGACCAGGACTTCCATCGCCATGATGCGGCCCTTGCCGCTCGCCCTCTCGAGGAGGGACTGGCAGAGGATCCCCTCGAGCACGAAGGAGAGCTGTGTGCGGATCTGCGTCTGCTGGTGCGCGGGGAACACGTCGATGATCCGGTTGATCGAGGAGATCGCGGAGTTGGTGTGCAGGGTCGCGAGCGTGAGGTGGCCGGTCTCGGCGATGCGCAGGGCCGACTCGATGGTTTCCAGGTCGCGCATCTCGCCGATGAGGACGACGTCGGGGTCCTCGCGCAGGCAGGCCCGCAGCGCGTTGGGGAAGGAGTGCGTGTCGGCGTGGAGCTCGCGCTGGTTGACGAGGCACTTCTTGTGCCCGTGGAGGAACTCGATGGGGTCCTCGATGGTGACGATGTGGAGCTGCTTCTCGACGTTGACCTTGTCGAGCATCGCGGCGAGCGACGTCGTCTTGCCCGAGCCGGTGGGGCCCGTGACGAGGATCAGGCCTCGCGGCTTGTCGCAGAGGGTCTCGACGATCGGCGGCAGCCCCAGCTCGCGGAAGCCGAGGATCTGATAGGGGATCTGCCGGTAGACGCCGGCGACCGCTCCGCGCTGGTTGAAATTGTTGGCGCGGAACCGGGCGAGCCCCTTGACGCCGAAGGAGAAGTCCAGCTCCAGCGTCTCCTCGAAGCGGTGCTTCTGGCTGTCTGTCAAAACCGAGTACGCGAGGTGTTTGGTTTCCGACACCGTCAGAGGCGGGTACGGAAGCGGAATGAGCCGCCCGTCCAGCCGGACCATCGGTGGCGAGTTGGTCGTCAGGTGGAGGTCGGAGGCCCCCATTTCGACCATCTGCTTGAGGAGCTGGTGGAGTGTCGTATCGCTGGGCATCGGTCCCTTAGGGAAGTGCGTTAGTTTAGCCGCTCGCCGGCCGAAAGGAAAGCCTACCGGTTTACCCGCAAGGTGTTAGGTGGCAAGTGGTAGGTGGTAGGCCCGGAAGCGGGGCTTTCCTACCACCTAGGACCTAACACCCACCACCTAAAGGACCGTTTCCCTCAGGACCTCCTCCAGGGTGGTCACCCCCTGGCGGATCTTCTGGAGCCCGGACTGGCGGAGGCTGACCATCCCCTCCTCGATCGCCTTGCGTTTCAACTCGATGGAGGTCGAGCCGGACAACACCATCTCCCGGATCTCGTCGGAGAACTGGAGCACCTCGTACAGGCCGATCCGGCCCTTGTAGCCCGAGTTGCCGCAGCGGTCGCATCCCCGGCCCCGCTTGATCTTCAGGGCCTTGACCTCGTCGGGGGCGAAGCCGACCTGGATCAGCATCTGGGGAGGAGTCTCGACCTCCTCGGTGCAATTGGCGCACACCCGGCGCACCAGCCTCTGGGAGCAGATCGCGTTGACCGACGTGGCGACGAGGAAGGGCTCGATGCCCATGTTCATCAGGCGGGAGATCGTCGAGGGCGCGTCGTTGGTGTGCAGGGTCGAGAGCACGAGGTGGCCGGTCAGCGCGGCCTTGACCGCGATCTCGGCGGTCTCGAAGTCGCGGATCTCCCCGACGAGGATGATGTCGGGGTCCTGCCGCAGGAAGGAGCGCAGAGCCGACGCGAAGGTCAGCCCGATCTGCTCCTTCATCTGGACCTGGTTGATGCCGGCCAGGTTGAACTCGATCGGGTCCTCGGCGGTCAGGATGTTGACGGTCGGGTCGTTCAACTGCGCGATCGCCGAGTACAGCGTGTTGGTCTTGCCCGAGCCCGTGGGCCCGGTGACGAGGACGATCCCGTAGGGCCGGTCGATCGCTTCGCGGAAGCGGCGCAAGGGCTCCGGCTCGAAGCCGAGCTGCGTCATGTCCAGCTGCAGCTTGGTCTTGTCGAGCAGCCGCATGACGACCTTCTCGCCGAACTGCGCCGGCACGGTCGAGACGCGCAGGTCCAGGTCCCGCGAACGGTCCTCGACTCGCAGGCGGAGCTTGATGCGTCCGTCCTGCGGCAGCCGCTTCTCGGAGATGTCGAGCTTGGCCATGATCTTCAGGCGCGAGATCAGCGGGTCGCGCGTGCGCATCGGCAGCGCCATGATGTTGTGGAGGATCCCGTCGATGCGGAACCGCACGCGAAACTCCTTCTCGTACGGCTCGACGTGGACGTCCGAGGCGCCGGCCTTCAGGGCCTCGACGAGAATCAGATTGGAGAGCTTGATGATCGGCGCGGACTCGGAGGACTTGGCGAGATTGATGAGGTCGATCTCCTCGCCCTCCTCGCCCCGGATGACGTCCACGTCGGCGCCGGCCTCGACGCCGGCGATCTCGTCCATGTTGATCTCGCCCAGGCCGACCGCGGCCATGTCGTCGGCGGTCAGGGCGGTGGAGGCCATGATGTCGTCGAGGCTGCCCGACTCGGGGGGAGCGACCGAGGTGGTCGTCGTCGAGCGGGATTTCTCCTTCAGGACGATGGAGCGCGGCGTGCCGTAGTGCCGGTCGATCGCCTTGCGCAGCGCGACTTCCGAGGCGACGACCGGCTCGACGTTGTAGCCCGTCATGAACTTGATGTCGTCCATGGCAAAGACGTTGGTCGGGTCGCCCATGGCGATGGTCAGCGTCGCGCCGGTCTTGTTGACGGGGAGGACCCCGTATTTGCGGGCGACGTCTCCCGGGACGATCTTGATCACCGCGGCGTCGATCTCGAAGCTCGACAGGTCGATCGAGGGGACCCCGAACTGCTGGGAAAGCGTCTCTGTGATGTCGTTCTCGGTCACCGCGCCGACGCGGACGAGGGCCTCCCCGAGCTTGCCCCCTTCCTCCCGCTGGGACTTGAGGGCCGCGTCGAGCTGCTCCTGCGAAATCAGCTTCGCCTTGAGAAGGAGATCGCCGAGTTTTACAGCCATGGATGGTGAAGGATTGTACCCCAGTGAGGGATTGGTGATTTCTGATCAGGGCAAGAAGTCGGCCTTTCCGCCCTGTTCACAAATCACAAATCACAAATCACAAACTGCTCATTTTGTTTCGATCGACTTCAACCTCCCGACAAGTGTGCCGACCTTGAGTTTCGATCGAAGCTGAACCGGGATCTTCCTCGCGTCGTCCGTCAGCCAGAGGATGAGGTTCTTGCCGACGAGGCTGCTGCCGGCGCTCTTGGGCTCGACGCGGATGGTCTGGAACTTTCCGGCGGGCACCTCGATCGTTTCTCTGGCCTGGACCTCGACGTCGAGCACGTGCGGCTTGCCCGAGAAGACGTGAAGCGACGGAGGCTTTCCCGCGTCGAGGGCGAGCGTCCGCAGGTAGTAGACGGAGGAGAGCGTGTCGAGCGTCGCCTGGTCGAGCGACAGCGGCGTCCCGTCGAGGACCGCGACTCCCTTCTCGTAATCGAACTCGGTCAGCTCGTCGCGGACGCGCTTGCCTTCGACGGAGTGCTTCTCGTACCGCAGCGAGCGGAAGGAGGTCGGATCGATCCACGACACGATCGTGTCCCGCACCAGGTAGAACTTGGAGAGGAAGTCGTTGGAGACGACCGACATCTCGAACTTCCAGGCCGGCTTGCCCGAGAGCTCTGCCGGCGCCGCCGACAGCGTCAGCTCTCCTCCGGCCACCCCGAGGATGGACATGGCGAAGCGCAGCTTCTCGCCGAGGAACGAGGGCGGCTCGGGCTTGTCCTGTTCGGCGGGAGACGCGGCGATCAGAAGGAGCGCCAGGGAAAGCGTCCTCACCCCTCGATCGTTCCGGCGTTCTCGACGAGCTCCACGGCCTTGCGCGCGACGGTTTCGACCGACGCCGCCTGATCGTAACTCAAGGCGGCGCCCCGGTACGGCCGGTTGCGCTCGGGCAGGTTGCGCTTGTACGCGTCGGGGCCGAAGAGCGCCAGCGCCGGGACGCCGATCGCGTCTGCGAGGTGGACCGGCCCGGTGTCGCCCGCGACGAACAGGCTCGCGCGCGAGAGGACCTGGGCGAGGCCGCGAAAATGGACCGCGGGGATCTTCGCGGAGTAGGGGAGGAGTCTCCCGAGCCGCTCGGCGCGACGCTCGTCTCCCGGCCCCCAGGAGATCGCCGGGTAGAGCCCGAGCTTCTTGTGCAGCTGCTCGGCGAGCTGGGCGTAGTTGCGCTCCCCCCAGGATTTCGTCGAGCGGGCCGAGCCGGGATGGTAGAGCGCGAAGGGAGTCGGCAGTGTCCGGAGGAAGGCGGCGGCCCGGGAGTCTTCCGGCTCCAGAAGGTAGCGGGCATCCGGGGCTCGGCGAGCGACCGGGATTCCCAGCGGGGCGAGCAGGGAAAGGTTCTGGTCCACGACGTGCTCCGCCTCCGGCGCGATGTCCACGCCCGTCGCGGCGAGCACGGCGGAGGAGGGCTCCCGGCGGGACCCCGCGGAGAACCCAACCACGGGACAGCCCGCCAGCTTCGCCAGGAGGGCCGACTTCCAGAGCCCCTGCGGATCGAGAGTCACCTCGGGGTCGAACTCTTTCAGCCCGCGGCGCAGCTCCACCACCGCCTTCCAGTGTGAGATCGAAGCGAGGTTGGCGCGCCATCGCCTCGTGTCGGCGAGGAAGAGCCGCTCGATGCACGGGTTTCCTTCGAGCAGCCCCCGGTATCCGCGCTCCGTCAGCCACGCGACCCGGGCGCCGCCCATGTGCGCGTTCAGCGCCAGCGGGAGCGTGTGGATGATGTCGCCCAGCGACGAGAGGCGGACGATCAGGATCCTCATGACGCGTGAGCCGTGAGCCGTGAGCGGTGAGCCGGAGTCCCAGTATCAAGCATGGCTTCGGCTGACGGCTGACGGCTTACGGCTTACGGATCCGTTCGATCAGGTCGGTCGTGGCGTGGTCCTTCGGGTCCCCGACGATCACAGTTCGGCCCCCGTAAGAGGCGACGACCGAGCGCTCGGGAACCGACTCGGAAGTGTAGTCGGTGCCCTTGGCGTGGACCGCCGGGCGCAGCGCCGCGATCAGCTCCGCCGGAGAGTCCTCGTCGAAGATCACGACGGCGTCCACGCACCGGAGGGCAGCGACGACCTCCGACCGCTCGGACTCCGGCAGGATCGGGCGGCCGTCCCCCTTGGACGCGCGGACCGACCGGTCGGAGTTGACGCCGACCACGAGCCAGTCCCCCTCGCGGCGCGCCGCCTCGAGGTAGCGGACGTGGCCCACGTGGAGCAGGTCGAACGCGCCGTTGGCGAACACGATCGAGCGGCCCGCGGCGCCCTGGCGCTTCGCCGCTTCGAGAAGCTCCTCGCGGGAGAGGATCTTCGAGAGGCCTCCCGTCATTCGAGGATCGTTCGATCCGAACCGACCGCGTCTCGGAGCTCCTCCGGGGTGATCGTCGCCGTCCCCATCTTCATGACGACCACGCCGCCGGCGAAGTTGGCCAGCAGCGCGGCCTCGAGCGGCGAGGCTCCGGAGGCGAGCGCGAGCGAGAAGGTCGCGAGCACCGTGTCCCCGGCCCCGGTAACGTCGGCGACCTGGTCGGTCCCGTGGACCGGGATTGAGACTGGCGAGGCGCCATCCTGGAAGAGCGCCATCCCCCGCGAGCCGCGGGTGACGAGGACGATCCGGGCGGCCACGGCCTTCTGGAGCGAGCGCGCGGCGCTCTCAAGCTCCTCGGCGGAGTCGCCGAGCGGCTTGCCGATCCACTCCTCGAGCTCTTCCTCGTTGGGCGTCAGCGCGTCCGCGCCCGCGAAGCCGGTCAGACCGTGGCGCGAATCCACCAGGATCGGCGCGCCGGAGGGAAGGCTCCCGCGCAGGATTGCGTTCGCGTCCTTCGGGACCGCGCCGTAACCGTAGTCCGAGAGGACCGCCGCGTCGGCTCCGGCGGCGCTCCTTTCGAGCGCGTCGGCGATCCTCGCGGCGAGCGCGGAGTCTTCCGGGAGATTCGACTCGCGGTCGTAGCGGACGACCTGCTGCTTGATCCCGTGCGGAGCTCCCGCGAGGATCCTCGTCTTCGTCGGGGTCCCGTAGTCCGGTGCCGCCAGCAGTCCGTCGGTGTCGATCCCGCGTCCGGCCAGCGCTTCCCGCAGTCTCGCGCCGGCGTCGTCCTTTCCCACCGCCCCGACGGGGATCGGGACGCCCCCGAGCGACCGGACGTTGGCCGCGGTGTTTCCGGCGCCGCCGGGCAGGTGCTCCTCCTTCCAGAACCGGAGGATCAGGACCGGTGCCTCGCGGCTGACGCGCTTGGGATGCCCGTAGAGGAACCGGTCGAGGACGTAGTCTCCGGCCACGACGAGGCGCCTCCCGGCGAAGCCGTCGATGACGGAAAGCAGCCGTTTCCGCGGCACGCGTGGCGTCAAGACCTGACCTTCCTCACTCCTTTGACTATAATTGCCGCCTTCGAGAAAGTCGCATGCTGGATACTCATGTGCTCGTTTTGAATCGCGTATTTCAGGCGATTCAGGTCACTTCGGTCCGGAAGGCGTTCTCGCTCTTCTACAAGGGGCACGTCCGCGCCGTCCTGCCGGACTACTCGACCTACGAGTTCGAGAACTGGTGCGACATCCCCGTGCAGCCGCAGGACGAGGTCGTCCTGACGCCCTCGATGGCGATCCGCGTTCCGCGCGTCATCGTGCTGAAGGAGTTCGACCGGCTGCCGAGGCAGGACGTGAAGTTCTCGCGGCACAACATTTACCTGCGCGACGGGAACCGCTGCCAGTACTGCGGGCACAAGTTCTCTTCCTCGGACCTGTCGCTCGACCACGTCATCCCGTTGTCGCGGGGCGGGCGGTCCAACTGGGAGAACGTCGTGTGCGCGTGCCTGGCCTGCAACGTCAAGAAGGGCAACCGCAGCCCGCACGAGGCCTCGATGAGGCTGATCAGCCAGCCCAAGAAGCCCCGCTGGCATCCGGTCGGCCACTTCGGCTCGAACAAGGTCCACCCGGCCTGGCGGAACTTCCTCGACGTCGCTTACTGGAATTCCGAGCTGCGATAGTCACCGATCCGTCGAGCCCGGGTGCCGCTCCGCCGCCGCCAGCACCATCTCGACCGTGATCTCGCGAAGGCACTCGTGCCCGTAGGGGCACTCCTTCAAAAAACAGGGCGAGCAGAAGACGAAGCGGTCGAGGACTTCCACCGGGGCGCCGGAAGGGGAAGTCCGGCCAGGGTCCGTCGGGCCGAAGAGCGCGACGACCGGAGTTCCCACCGCGGCGGCGAGGTGCGCGGGCCCCGAGTCGTTGGCGACCGCGAGGCGGGCGCGGGCCAGCAGCGCGGCGAGGCCGATCGGATCGAGGTCGCGCCCGAGCACTGGAAGCGGCGACTTTGCCGCGGCGGACGCCTTCGCCGCGAGATCTTCCTCTCCCGGGCCGATCACCGCGGCGCAGGCGTATCCGCGCCCGGCGAGCCGGCCGGAAAGGGCGCCGAACCTCTCCGGCGGCCAGCGCTTCGTCCACCCGAAGGCCGCGCCCAGGCACAGGAGCGCGAGCGGCTTCTCGGCGGAGATCCCGGCGCGCTCGAGCGCCTCGCGCGCTCTCTGTGCCGCCGCCGGCGGGATCGGAAGCCGAGGCGGCCCGAGGTCCGGCTCGATCCCGCGCGAGCGGAGCAGATCGTCGTAGTCGCGAAGCTGGTGGGCCGTCCGGTCCGGCTTCTCCAGGGACCGAGTCAGGAGGGCGCCGCGGCGGTCGGTCGCATAGCCGATCCTCTCGGGGACCCGCGCGAGGAAAGGGGCCACGGCCGATCGGAAGGAATTCGGAAGGAGCCACGCCTCCGCGAACCGGCCGCGCCGCAGCGACCGGGCGTCGTCGAGAAGGGAGCCGCGCTCCAGGACCGAGCCCGCGCTCCCTTCGGCGCGAAAGATCGAGGCGGCGCCGGGCCTGGCCAGGACCGCCAGCAGGTCCTCCGGATGCGCGGTCCGGATCGCGCGGAGGAGGGGAAGGGCCATCACGCAGTCTCCGAGCCAGTTCGGCGCGACGACGACCCGTCCTTTACCCATCAGGCGGGCCGCGTTCTCCAGCGGTTGTGCATCCACAGCCAGGCGCCGGGATCGCCGCGGATGGCCTCCTCGGTCACCGCCATGTAGCGCGCGGTCGCGGCCCGGACCCGCTCCTCGCGCTCCCCCTCGCCGGCGAATTCCTCCGCCAGGATCGGCTTTTCGAACCTCAAGCGGTATCGGCCTCCGCCGAGCGGCCACGTGTAGACCGGCACGACCGCGGCGTCCGTCTTCAATTGCAGGAGCGCGAGGGAGGGCGTCGTCGCGGCCGCCCGGCCGAAGAACGGGACGAAGATCGCCTCCTCGGGAATCACGTTCTGGTCCACCAGGATCGCGACGGTCTCTTTCGCCCGCAGCGCCTTGAGGA
>Ga0126379_10000007_pt1 | contig 93037 bp, 136 predicted proteins | sample PanSoiMetPlot_24_FD_92640 | JGI IMG/M metagenome (GOLD analysis project Ga0126379, IMG submission 92640) | Tropical forest soil microbial communities from Panama - MetaG Plot_24 | ecosystem: Environmental > Terrestrial > Soil > Tropical forest > Bulk soil | place: Panama | collected 2016-02-17
ACCGTGGCGGAGTCCCATGCCCGCACCGTGGCGGAGCCCCATGCCCGCACCGTGGCGGAGCCCCCTGCCCGCACCGTGGCGGAGCCCCCTGCCCCCACCGTGGCGGAGCCCCATGCCCCCACCGTGGCGGAGTCCCATGCCCGCACCGTGGCGGAGTCCCCTGCCCGCACCGTGGCGGAGCCCCATGCCTCCACCGTGGCGGAGTCCCATGCCCGCACCGTGGCGGAGTCCCATGCCCGCACCGTGGCGGAGCCCCCTGCCCGCACCGTGGCGGAGCCCCCGATGACGAACAGGTTGTCCCCCATGCATCGCGGGTAGTCCCCGCGGGCGAGAGCGGCATCCAACTCTGTTTGGTTGTGAACGTCGACGCGTGCCATCTGTTCAATCCTCCCTTTCGTGGTTCTGCCAGGACGCCCGGCCCTCGCGCTCCAGGCGAAGCATGAGGTCCAGGTCCATCCTCTCGGATGGAGTGAGCCCGTAGGCGGCTGCCTGCAGGCGGATCAGGTATCCGAGGGTGAGTCTCTTCATGTGCGTGGCTCCCTTCGTCGGTGAGGCTTTACCTTGTATGCTCACCATACACCCGGACGGCTGAATCCGTCAAGCAGCGAGGATCAGTTACTATGGGTGTTCGTTGCTAGAAAGGTCCAGGATCTTGAAGACCGGCCGCCCTCGCGTCGACCCGCGCCGGACGGAGAAACGGTGCGCCCACTGTCATCTAGTGAAACCAATGGATGCTTTTGCTCGGAATAGAGGGTCTCCCGACGAACACCTTTATCGCTGTCGCGAGTGTGACTCCAAACAACGCCGGGAGCGATATGCCGCTAGCGAGGACGTCCGCCGCAAGGCCATCGAAGACTCTGCCCGCTGGCGTCGGCAGAACCCTGAAAAGAAGAAGGCAGCACAGAAACGGTATCGGGCGGCTCATGGCAACAACCCGGAGGAGAACCTGCGGCGGTGGCTAGCTCGGCAGTACGGACTCAGTGTCGAGGAGTACCAGGCGCAGGTCGCCGCTCAGAATGGGGTATGTGCGGTCTGTCGTTTGCCATGCCAACGCCACAAACGTCTTTCCGTCGACCACGATCATATGACCGGACAATACCGGGGCCTCGTGTGCGATCGATGCAACAAGGTCTTAGGAATGGTGGCCGATGACGTTGATTTACTCAGGGCATTGGCGAGCTATCTATCTGGCCACCGGGGGGACTTGACATCGGGTGTATGATGGCCGTACAAGGTAAACCATCGAAGGGAGCCGCAATGCCTGATCTCAATCTCTACCAGACCCACAACGGTGTGATCGATCTGGCCGACCCGATCGCCCGCTTCACCCGGGGTGCCCTGGAGGCCGTGGACTTCCTGCGCCGAAACCACGGTGTGCCCGCCAGGATCAAGCTGTCGACCGACCAGCGCACCATCACGGTCACCTACCCGGCGCTGGCCAGCCACGAGCGCCCCTACGTCTACGCCCTCCGGCCCGTGGCTCCGCTCCAGCTCGGCGCTCGGTACTACTGGGAGGTACGGGCTGGCGCCCGCCGGATTGACCACGGCACCGGTACCCAGGCCGAGGTCCAGGCGTTCTTTGCCGGCATCCACAAGGCCGGTGAGTACCTGATGATCCCTGTCGACCGCCTGACCCTTTTCTCGGTGTCCGAACCCACCACCCGTCTCCGGGTGGGAGCCCCTACCCGCATGGATGATTTGCTGCAGGGCGCCACCCGGGCCCGCGCCAAGGCCGGCATCCGACCGGGAGGTGTGGAGGGTGACCCCGACCCGTACTGAGATTGCGGCTTACCGGGACGGAAAATGGCATCCAAGCATATCTCAATATTCGGCTGGCAGGGCTTGCCGCGGTCGGTGCTTCCGATGGATCGACGGGAAATGGGAGCAGGAGTATTGCCCGCACGCCCACCGCAGCAAGGTTGCTGCCCTGCGGTGCTCGAAGGCAGCGGCTCGGCGGTGGAACCGAAAGGCTGCTGCCGGGGAGAATTGACTTGCTAACGTACCCGGTGCAGGTGTACTATTACCGTACAAGGTAAAGCACCGAGCCGAAGGAGTCAGTAGTGACCGAGACCACCGCCACCACCCGCCCCGAGCGCCACTACCTGAAGTGCGAGGTCTGCACCGAGCCGGTCGCCTACGAGGGCAGAGTCAAGGGCTTCCCCGCCTGCAGCTACTGCGGCGGCAAGATGCGCTACATGGGCCAGGTGACCGGCAACCGCTGGAACCGCACCGAGACCCGGACGGCGTGCGACGAGCGTTGCACCCAGGCCCAGGGCCCCGCCTGCGACTGCCAGTGCCACGGCGCCAACCACGGCACCGGCCGGGTGGTCACCGTTGTGGTCGAGTCCGGCGTCGCCCGGATCACCACCCCGAACGACCCGAAGGTCGCCGAGCGGGTCGCCCGGACGCTGGCCCTCGCCGCCGAGTTCGACCGCCGGCTCGCCGAGACCACCGCCCGCCTTGACACGGCTTGCGCCGAGGTCCGCAGCGCCAAGCGAGCCGGCGAGTACCTCCGGGGCGACCGCTGGCGCCTGTACGTCGAGGGCACCGCCCTGCAGGCCGAGCTCCACCGGATCAGCGGCCTCAAGACCCCCAAGGGTCGCCTCGAGGCCCTGGGCCAGATCGACGCCCTTGTGCCGGCCCCGGCCGCTGAGGTCGTCCCCGAGGTCTCGGTCGAGCCGGAGTCGCCCATGGCTCCGGTGGCTCCGGCTCCCGAGCCCGTCCCCCCGGCGAAGCCCGGCTGCCTGATGGGCGCCCGGTACGCTGGGATCTGCCCCGACTGCAAGACCGCCATCCGCGTCGGCCAGCCCATCTACTACGAGCGGACGGCTCGCCGGGCTGTCCACGCCGAGTGTCCCTCCGGCGACACCTGGGTTCGTACGCTGCAGACCCCCGAGCCCGCCCCCGACTGCAAGTCCGCCCGAGTCCCCACCCCCCAGCAGGCCGAGGCGATCGACCTGTACCGGGATGGATCCTCGCTGGCAATCAAGGCCCTGGCCGGCACCGGCAAGACCGCCCTCCTCGAGATGATGGCCGCGGCCACGCCGGAGCGGGCCTGCCTGTACACCGCCTTCAACCGATCGATCGTCCAGGAGGCCACCGGCCGCATGCCGAAAAACGTGAGCTGCTCGACTGCCCACTCGCTGGCTTTCCAGGGCATCATGCGGATGCTGGGTGCGTCGGCCGGGCGCCGCTACCTGGACCGCAGGCCGGCGACCTCCGGCGGCCACGGCGTCCGCCAGCCCGGCCGAGTGGTTGCGCAGATCCTGGGCATCAGCGACTTCGGCGTGACCGTCAAGGGCGAGACCATCGTGATCTCCGCTGCCGCTCTGGCGTCCAACGTGCTCGAGGCCCTCGGCCGCTTCTGTAACTCGGCCGAAGCCGAACCCACCGTCCGCCACTTCCCCAAGATCGAGGGCATCGATCTCCCGCTGAACAACGGGACGCCCACCTACGAGAACAACAACAAGGTCCACGCCTGGCTCCTCAAGTACCTTGTCCGGGCGTGGGAAGACCTCACCGCCCCGGTGGGCAAGCTCACGCTCTCCCACGATGCGTACTTCAAGCTCTGGGAGCTGGGTGGCCCGACCCGTACCGAGTGCCCCGTCATCCCGGCCAAGGTCATCTTTTTCGATGAGGCCCAGGACGCCTCGCCGGTCATGGTCTCGGTCATGACCCAGCAGCCCGAAGAGACCCAGATTGTCTGGGTGGGCGACCCCCACCAGGAAATCTACGGCTTCCGTGGGGCGATCAACGCCCTAGACAACGTGCCCTCTGAGCGCCAGTGCTCCCTCACCTGGTCGTTCCGTTTCGGCCCGGCGATCGCTGCCGTGGGCAACGGCCCCCTGCAGATCCTCGGCACCGATCTCCGCCTCGAGGGCCGCGGCTCCGCCTCCTCCCGCACGGGTATCCTCGCCGAGCCCCGTGCGATCCTCTGCCGGAGCAACGCTGGCGCCGTCGAGGCGGTGCTCGAGGCCATGGACGCGGGGCAACGCCCGCACCTGATCGGCGGTGGCAAGGCCATCGAGTTCTTCTGCGAGGAGGCTCTCCGGCTCATGGAGACCGGCCGCTCCTCGCACCCCGACCTGGCGGCCTTCGGGTCCTGGGGCGACGTGCAGGACTACGTCGAGCGTGACGGCTCAGGTGCCGACCTCAAGCTGCTCGTCAAGCTGATCGACCAGTACGGTGCCGGCCGCATCCTGGCGGCCATGCGGAACATGCCCAAGGAGCCTGACGCTGACCTGGTCGTCTCCACTGTCCACAAGACCAAGGGCCGCGAATGGCTGACGGTCCAGGTCCGGGGCGACTTCGGCAAATTCGATCTCGAGGAGGACAACCCGGCCGACCTCGCCGACGAGGAGCTGCGGGTGCTGTACGTGGCCGCCACCCGGGCACGTGAGGTGCTGGACTACTCCCGCTGCAAGCCCCTGGTCGCCATCATGCGGGACCTCGAGGAGGACGCCCGGCAACTCACCGAAGCGGAGCCAGTGGCGTGATGGCCCTCCGCATCTCTCAAGACCTCGCCCTGTCGCCGGACTTCGCCACCAAGACCGCCGGCATATTGGCGCAGAGACGCAAGGGCAAGTCGTATACGGCGTCGGTGATCGCAGAGGAGATGGTGGCTGCAGGGATCCCATTCGTCGCCCTGGATCCGACCGGTGCCTGGTGGGGGCTGCGCGCCGGGGCGGACGGCAAGGGCGCCGGTCTGTCCGTGGTGATCCTCGGAGGCCAGCACGGCGACCTTCCCTTGGAACGCGGTGCCGGCCGGTTCGTAGCGGACCTGGTGGTCGAGCACCCGGGGTTCTACGTGATCGACTTCTCGCTGTTCCCCTCTGCCGCCGCGGAGCCGACCGCTTCGCTCCTCAGCGAGTGCCGTCTGGCGACCAGCGCCTGCTCGGAGCCTTCGAGGCACTGGTGCGTCGTGGCGGGTTGCGAGGGATCGGCACGACACTTATCTCCCAGCGCGCGGCGGTCGTCAACAAGAACGTCCTGGAACAGCTCGACGTGCTGATCGTCCTGCGGACCGTGGGTCCCAACGACCGGGCGGCCATCGAGGACTATGTGAAGGCCCACGGCTCCGTTGGCGGGAGTGATGTAATCCGTCATTCCTCAGTTCATCCTTTCGCCCTCGCCTTGTAAATGCCGAACAGCTGACCGAGCTGCGATCCACTCCTCGATCTCGTCTCCCCACCAGACCCAGCCGCCGGAGAGCTTCTGGCGGGGCTCGGGCAGGCTGCCCCGCTCCCGGCGCTTGCGGATGACCTCCTGGCTCACGCCGGCGGCCTCAGCCAGCTCGGCGACGCCGTAGACCCGGTCAGGACCTATCACTTTCCCGCTCCGTCAACTTCCGAAGGAAGATCCGCAGGGAGCCTTATTGCAGCCTGCTTGGCCTCCCGGATCGTGGCGTAGCGCGCCCAAACTTTGCCCTCAATGACGAGTTCAACCGGCTGAGGTTGTAGGCCGGACCACTTGACATCCTGTCCTTGGCGGTTGATGACTTCGATGTCTGTCCCGCGCAACTGATAGTAGCCAGCTTCAACACGTCGCCACGGCGATTGTCCGTAGTGCATTTCGGTTTTCCTCTCGCTTGTCGTTTCCAGCCCATCCGCCGGGGTCCTCACACGGCCCCGGAAGTCGGCTGGGGGAAGCTAGTCGCTGGCCCAAGTGGAGTACCACTTGCGGCTAAGCGCCCAAGCCGTTTGAGCACCGATGTCGGAGCGAACTACGAAGTCCCCATGGGCTCCATAGACCTTCCCCCCGTCGGCAAGGTGGTAGCACATTGATGTGTCGTGGCCGTAGTCCTCGACCTTGCTGACCTCAACCCCGTTGATGGTGTCGCCTGTTCTCGGTACCATCCCGTTTCCCCCCTGCTCGGTTCCCTGCTGACACCCAGATCATGTCACATCTCAGGGACAATGTCAAGGCTCAGGGACAAAAGGGTTGACAGGGGGAATAGGATCACTGCCAGCAAGGCTGAGGCAGAACAGGAAGCGTGACAGCGCCCGCGTCCACCCAGATGCGATCGCTCTCGCTCGGGCTGCGGGGAAGCTGGCGGAATGAGCGCCGAGGAAATTGCCGCTGTCGTCGCCGACTTCCGCGCCGGGCACGTCTCCACCCGGATCTGCTGCCCTCCGGGATGGTAATCTGCAAGACCGCCCGCCACGTGGTAGCCGTTGCCGATGGGATCGCCCACGATAGCTACGACTCGACGCGCGACGGGTGGACGCTGCGGCCGAGCGCGAAGGCATTTCTCGAGCTGAGTGGATCCGGCGAGCGGCGCTGGGAGCGCTCGGTAGGAGCGAGTGAAGAGACCGCACACCGGGACGCCTGAGCCCCGCTGGATCGTTGGCGGCCGGCCGGCGTGGAACTGGCCGAGTGGAACCTCAACGTCCCCGCGCGCAACATCGCCGGCTGGAGCGTACCGGCGTAGCCGTTCATACGATCGGGGGAGTCCGAGACCGACTATCGGCTCATGCCCAGTTCAGCCCAGCGAGTAGGCCACCCGGACCACTCCGGATCCCAGGGAGCCAGCGACGTCGAGAAACACCTGAGCTGAGGCGTCGATCCCTCGTTCGGGACAATCACAGTTTGGCCCATGGTCCCATATCCGGGCACGCACCGTGCCGGCCGGACCTTCCACCGTCACCGGGGTCCCGCAGGGAACACCCCGCATCGCGACGAAGTAGCGATCGATCTGGCCCGTGGGCGTCCTGAGGCCGCTATGGGCGCCTGCAGCGTCCCAGCAGGTCCAGGGCGGCGTCCAGGCGTACCAGGTAGCCAGGGTCGTGGCGGAGCCGGACGCGGCCACAGGCGGCTGCTGGGGAGCTGGCGATCTCGGCGCCGAGGCGGGATTAGTCGCCCTGGACGTCGGTGTCGAAGGTGCCGAGGATCTCGGCGAAGTCGCTGCGGATCTGGATCGCGGGAGAGTCGAAGACGGCGGTGACGCTGTAGCTAATACCGGGCTCGAGGATGCCAAGGGGAGGAATGTCAGCGTCCGGGGTGAAGGGTGCGACCACCGACCAGAAAGGACATCGGGGGAGAGCTCGGAGCCCTGAGCCAGGCTGACCAGGACGGGAAGGCTCCCTATGACCACGAGAGCGATGCTGGCGTAGGCGAGCCCGGAGGCCCGTGGGCGCCACATCCGAAGTATTCAAGCGGAGTCTGAGGGCTGATGCAAGGACCAAGGCGAGCCCGACAGCTCCCGCCAGGGTCCCCGGAACCAAGCGCCAGGGCATCATGAGCGCCGACCGTGCCGGGGGGTGAGTCGGGTCCTGGCCTCCCCGGTCACGGCTGCCGGCGTGTTTCTCTCTGGTGGGGCATCGGCTCTACGGCGAGTGACCGCACCCTTTGGGCGGTGCGAAGCCCCGGCCGGACCTGAGCCCGACTGCCGGCCTTTCCCGAGTGTCGCCGTTTCATCGCTCTGCCCCTCGTTGGGAAGTCATAGTCATGCGGAGCGTTCCTTGACCGGGTACCCGGCCGAGGCCATGATCCCACCGTCTACCGTGGGCGCCACGTAGACCTCAAGGCGGTCGGCCGCGGCAGCCGTGTCACGGTCGATCTTGAAGCCCTCCGGGTAGCTCATGAGGACCGCGGCAAGCAGCGCCCTGTAGCGCAGCACTTCGCCGGCCAGCTCGGTCACCTGGTCCGCCAGCTCGGCAAGCTGCGCCTGGTCGACGGTGGGCTTGACACTCTTGTGGGGCAGCCAGGCCCGTCGGGTCATCCAGGCGAGGACCAGGGCCACCTCGATTGCGACACCGAGCTTCTGGCCGCCGGTCCAGAGGACCACAGCCACGAACGCCAGCACCGCCATCTTGAGGATGGGCCGCTTCGGCCGGACAACGTAGCGAGTCATGGTGGATCCTCCCGGCTGTCAGTTTACCTTGCCCGTCCAGTCTACTTGTCGACAAGTAGTTAGGTCAATAGCGGGAGAAGAAGTATGTCCCGTGGAGCTTGACGGTGAAACCGCCCGGGGTGTATGCTTGGCGTACAAGGTAAACAGATTCCCCGAAGGGAGCCACCAATGCTGATCGAGACCACGATTCCGACCTCTGAGCTACGCGCCGGGGATCGCATCCATAACTTCTGCGCGATCTTGCTGGACGTCACCGTGGAGAGCGTGATCGGGGGCCGCATGACGGCTGTTCGCTCGGACGGATCTCGCTTCTCCACATCGGTTCCGGCTGACTCCCAGATCCTGGTCCGGGTCCCCAGGCCGGTCGCAACGGCGGCGGCCTGATGACCATCGATCTCGCGGCCATCCGCGCTCGGATCCTCGCCCGACCTCTCGAACTCGAGGGTGTAAGTCGCCTGGTCTGGGGTGGCGATGACACGAACTCCCTCATCTTCGGTATCTGCAAATGCGAGGATTGCCACAACGAGCATGCCACCTTTGAGATGGAGGTCGGCGATCGGGCAGCGGCGTGGAGTATCAGGCGTCGCGTCACAGGCACACCTGAGCAGCGAGGCGTGTGGGCGCTGAACGGGATCCTTGCGGCCTACGACGACCGGAGGCAGCGGGACACCCGGCCGGAGCTTCGCTCCCTGATCGATCAGCAATATGCGAGGTTCCACTGATGGACTCTCCCGGCAAGTACCGCTTCGGTGGTGACCTCTTCAACTGCCCGGACCCCCAGCGCCTGGCGGTGCTGTACGGCACGGCGATGGGCTGGACCGACGTGGTGCCCCAGGCCCATCTCACGAGCGGCCAGGGGATCAGCGTCTCCTACACCGATACCGACGGCATCCGGCGCCGCTACAACATCGGAGTTTGGTTCCTGCAGGACTTCGCGGCCAATCGCTACGGGCCTGGCGTGCCCGTGTGGTCCTGGCCAGGCAGGACCCAAAGGAAAGGAGAACGCGGATGATGACCCGACCACACGCCGAGGGCTTCTTCTACACGATCCTGTCGCGGGATCCCGTCGAGCAGAGCGAGATCTACGACCGCTGGAAGAAGCAAGGTATCTGGGATCCTCGGATCACGGCATGGGAAGTCGGCGCGCTGGAGTCCGAGGAGCGTATAGCGGCTCGGATGACCTACGCGACTTTCATCGAGAGCCCCTACGGTTCGTGGGATCACTGTCCCATCTGCAACTTGACCGCAACGCCTCATTGTGACGGGTGCGTCGCCTGTCCGGGGATGCCTCACGAGTGGTGGTGTCACGGGGATACCTGCATCTGTGGGTGTCCGAAGAGTCGGCACTACCACAAGACCATCCGTGGCGCAACGACAGCGTTCGGGAGGCCATACACCATCGCCCGTCGCTGCCGGGGCCGTAAGTGCGGTTGCCCCGGCTATGAGGATGTCGAGTACCAAGGTAGTTGCCTAGCTTGGGCTGATTGCACCGACGAAGAGAGGGCAGAGCGCCGGGCTCTCGCTCGGGTCATCCTCCAAGAGTGGGCCCTGGGGTTGGGGCCCTTCGAGGGAGAACGAGATGGCCGAGGCTGAGTTCGGTCTTGCCCACGAAGCAGGCACCCTGCGGTGGGGCATCTGGGTTTGCGACTGCGACCGGTGCCGCCAGGTGTGCCTGGACAACCCGGACGTCGTGCTGGTCATCAAGAGCAGCGAGGCTCGGATTGCGGTGACAGCGGGACGGCTCGCCGCGCTCGGCGCCGAAGCATTCCTCATCACAACCACCAGAGAGGAGGAAAGGGTGCGGATTCTGAGTAGGGAAGAGGCAACGGCGGGTGGAATGTCCTACAGCTTTCCGGGCGAATTGAATGCCGCCCAGCTCGACGGCACAGCCTGTGCGCGGTGCGGCGCCCCTGCCGCGTCCGCCGGAGATGGAATCGCCGGGCCGGCAATGGTGCCGATCATGGAGGGCAGCTCCCTGTTCGTCTGCGATCCGGCATGCCCGACGAAACCTGCTGAGAGCGGGGAGCAGCCGAGAGTTCCTGCCGGTAATCGTCCGGTGCGGATTCTGCCTCCGGGCGTCGAACTGGGCTGAAAGGAGGCACTGAGGCAAACCTGCATCACGACCAGACTCTGTCCGACCGAACGAAAAGGAGTAGGACGATGGACTCGCAAACCGCAGCACCGATGGACCCCGAAGTCACGGCAATGGCGACCATTGTGGGCGCCATCAAGGGGCTCTCTCCCGAGCAGCTCCGCCACATCAGCCGCTGGAACCTCCCGACCACGGATGCCGAGATCGGTGACTTGGCCGCCACCACCGCGGCGCTTCAGACCACTCTTCGGGCCCTCCGGGCGCTGCCGGACCCGACCCAGCGCCAGCTTCTCGCCCGCTGGACTCTTCAGCGGTTTACCCCGGCAGTGGAACCGAAGACCGCCCAGACCGGAGCCCACCGCGGTCCCGGCCGTCCCCCGAAGGAGGAGGGACTCCGCAGGGCTGGCTAAGATTCAGACTCCGCCCGGGAGAGCCTCGGTAAGCGCCACCTACTTAGCAGCGATCCTCGCCCAGGGGTCGGGGTGGGCAAGGCACCGAGTGCTTGGGGCTCTCCCGGGGGTTGGGCCGGTTCGATTAACTCTCCCCTCGCCCCAGCCAGTCGACCCGCAGGGATGGTTCCTGCGGGTCGCTCCATATCCGGGCGAAGGCGCCCTCGCTGCGGAGCTGGCCGAGGGTGGTGATTCGGAACGGCATCCGCCGGTCATCGCGCGCCCAGTACGCCATGATGCGCTCCGCCCGATCTCTCGAAGCGCCGGGCCAGTCCTCGTCGGCGGCGTCGACCACGAACAGCACGAAGGGCCATCCCCGTGGAAAGCGGTGAGCCCACAGCCGCGGATCATCGCGGACGTCGGCGTACTGGCGGAGCTTCTCGGCGAGGCGCCCCGGACTGTAGGTGGCCCGGTCAACCTCGAGCAGCGCCGTGGCGAAGCCGACCTGGCCAGACCCTGTTACCACCGTGTAGCGGATCAGCGCATCGGCAATTACCCTATTTCTCCGCAGTGGGATCTCGTGGTCCCATCCGTGAACCCCGAAGTCGTCCCCGCGCTGTCGAGCGGATTCCAGCAGGGAAATCCCTACTTCGTTCACCGCCCAGGTGTGCCGAGCGAGGCGCAGGCCCTTCGTGCTGGGGGCGAATGGCAGGCGCCCGTCGCCGTCGAGCTGGCGCAGGCCGGCCAGTGTGCAGCTCCATACCTTCGGCCCCGAGCGCACCATCTTCCGGCCGGTGATGAGTCCCCGTCGCTCGAGATGAGCCAGGGGTTTGCTCACGGCAGCTCCCCTGCCGGCTTTCGTGTTCGGCAGATGCATCCGGCGGACCTGCTCGGAGTCCAGGTAGCGGTGCCAGCCGATCGAGGTCAGGATCCGGGCTGCCGTGTCGGGCAGCGGGGTGAGGTCAGGCATTGCTGACATCCCTGCGGCCGGCGCCGAGCGCTGCCCGGTAATTGTGCTCGAGCGCCAGCCAAAAGCGGGCGGAGGGAAAAATCGGTATGCGGGCGAGCCCCTCCGCGTCGGTCTCGGTGATTGGCTCCCCTGCGAGGATCGCCGCCAACCGTTCCGGTCCAAGGCCAGTAAGTCTCTCGATCGCCCGGCTGGGAAGATGCAGGTCCGCGATGGCTTCTGCGAGCGTGAGCCCCGGTCGGATACACCAGTCGGGCTCGAAGGAGTAGTGAGATGCGCTCACAGGTCCACCACCTGGAGGCCGCCGTCCTTTGGCGCTTTGCCGCTGGGGGTCTCGCCGAGCGCCAGAAGGATATCGTCGTCCAGGGTGTCAAGCGCCGCGACCGTGTCCGAGGCCAGGCGGTAGCGAGGGTCTCCGGCGATCGTGGCCTCGAGGGCTCCGGGGTTGCGAGGGTAGAGGGTGTGCGGCTCGAGCGGCTGGACCTGGAATGCAGGGGTTCGGTGGCTGTCATGGATCACCGAAGTCAGGAAGGTGTACTTCGCCGCGTCCATGAGGTCGGCGGCTCCGGCGCCCTGCCATTCCCTGGCGATCACCGCCGCTGCGTCGTGGGAGACGGCGGTTGACGCCACGGACGATCCGTTGGTGAAGATGGCCTCGAGCGTGCCCGGCTTAAGCTTGATCGGGCTCTGGGCGAGGATGTCGGCCCGGATACCGTACTTGCCCTGCTCCTGGAGGGCGACTGAGAGGTCTGGCCCGTCATAGGTCGGGGCCTCGTCAAAAACCTCTAAGAACCGGGGGCAGCGAATGGCGCGCTCGGCGGCCGGTGTGTCGGCTCTCGATGAGCCGCCCATCAGCAGACCACGGACGAACAGCGCTGTCGGCAGCACGTCCTGGCCGTCGCCCTTGCGGGCGTTCGAGAACAGCATGACCGTGCGGCTGTCCATGGCCTTGCGGTAGTCGAACGTGGAGGGCCCGCCCAGGAAGGCGGCGGTGGGCACGTTGGCCCGCAGCCGGCTGATCAAAAAGGTCACGGTCAGTGGAGCGTCCTTCGGCAGCCGGGGGAACTCGTTTTCCCACCAGTCCCGGATGCTGCGGGGAAGGTGTCGCATCACCGCCTTGCGCCAGTCCTCGTCGGAGACGAGCGTGGGGATCTGAAAGAACGTGGGCACCACCGGCGAGCCCGCATCGGCGAGCGCCCGGGACAGGGCGACGAGCGCCTGACCGCAGGCGGTGATGATGGCGGTGGCGCGTGGGGCGAAGCTAGCGGACCACTTTGTGGCGGCCTGGAAAGCGGAGACCACCGCGGCCATGGCAGCGTTGGCCTCCTGCGGGCTCGAGCACCCGGCGTCGAATGGATTCCAGCAGGGCAGCCACAGGTCTTCCCACTGCCGGCCGAGATTGATCATGAGCGCCCGGCCGGGGAAGCACTCGCCGAAGGGCTCGAGGGCACCGATGGCATCGCCTGCGGGGTCCACGAATGCACCGCCTAGACCCATGCCCCAGGGCGGGTCGGCCACGAACGACAGGAACGTGGTCAGCTCGTTGCTAGTTTTCCCCCAGCGCGTCCTGCCGAAGGTTGCCCCGAAGAAGAACTCATCCCAGGGTGTGCCGACCGGCTCGGCGTACCCGTCGACGCGTCCCAGCGGACGAACGCCGGGGCCAAGCGGGAGCAGGCCGCGCGGCGGCGGCGCGGCGGCACCGGAGCGGCGAAGGTCGGCGTGCCTGTTCTTGGCGGTGGGGGGCTTAAGGAGCCCGGCGACCTCGGTGGCTGACACCCGCGGGGGGCGGTGGGACCGGAATATCGTGGTGGCGCCCGGGAAGATGCCGTCCTCGAACCGGGTGTCGAAGCCGGCACGCATCAGCGGCCAGTCGGCGGTGGGGCGTCCCAGGAAGGCTCGGGGCTCGAACCAGTTACCGCCATCCGGCTGGGCCCACTGCCGTAACGGCGCGCCGGTGACGGCGGCTACCAACGCGCGTGAGCGGGCGCGCGAGGCCGAGGCAGCTCGGGCGAGCACCTGCACGTGGAACAGAGGCGGCGGCGTGCCCTTGGCTGGGCCTGCAGCTGCACGCGATCGCGCGGGAGCCTGTGGAGTGACTGTGGTTGGTGTTCGTGCCGCGTGGGCCCCGAGCGGCTGGGAGAACTGCCGCCAGGCAGCTCCCCAGTCGCGTGCCGCGTGCTGAGTGGGTTCGGCCAGGGCGTCTTCACGCTCGAGCCGAACCGCGGCATGGCGCTTGTGGGAGAGCGCCATGAGGTCAAAGCAGATCTGTAGATCCTCACCGTCGGCCACGAGCGCGAAGACCTTGGCAAAGGCGGTGAGCGGATCCGGGTCAAGTCCCACCGCGGCAAGAGCAGCGCCGTCGGGGCGGGCCAGCACCATCTCGTGCCGGGCGACGTAGCGCGCGATCGTGTGTAAATCCTCCGGGGGTTCGGGTACCCGCACGGAGAGCCCCGCGGGCAGATGCGGGCGGAGAGCGGCCAGCAGATCCGCTGGTGCGGAGAGCCGGTAGCCCATGCGCCCGGGGGGGATGGAGACAAGCGCGATGCGGACGCTGTCCGCAGCCCTGCTGGCGCGGGGCCCGGGGCGTCGCGTCGCCGCGATGGCAGAGGCGAGACGGGCCAGCGTCTCGCCGTCGGGGTCGAACGCCCGAGAGGGGATCAGGTCGACCCCCTCTCTCAGTCCGGCGCGGGAGCGGATCAGCGCACGCTGGAGGCTGACGGAGCCCATGGCTCCGGCTGCGAGGGCCCCGGCGGCAAGACCGGGAAGCTCTGCCCCGATCATCGGACCGCCTCCGGCGGGACGTGGAGAAGGGGTCGCACCTTCATCAACTGGACCTCCTGGCTGGACAAACGTAATCTGGCGCGAACTGTAACATCGACATAACGGAGATGTCTACTAGCCGACTTGTAGACAACACAACAGGGCGAAGGGCAGAACAGGAAAACCTATCGAATCCAGACAGCGAGCGATCGCCGAGCCCCGCGCACTCCGTGTTCTGGCGGTCACGGCTGAGCCTGCGCCTGGAGAATGCCACGGTAGACCTTGAGAAGATCAGCACCGGGCGGGTCGCCGTAGTTGCACTCGCACCACGGGCTCTCGCCGATGGCCTGGATCTGGGCCTCCGGGAGAAGCCCGAAGGAGGCGATCACGCCCACATAAAGCTTGCCTGTCAGGAGACTGGCGATGGCAGCGACTCCCTCCGCCGGGGTGGCATAGACCTGCCAGTCCCGGCCGGCCAGCGTCATGCAGGGCGGATGGGTGCAGGCGATGAACAGGTAGTTGTTGGCAGGCTGGCCCGGTCCGCCGCCGTTTTCCACCTTGAACCAGGCCCGGCAGACGTTGAGGTCGATCCCCGGCTGGCGAATCTGGGCGGTAGCGGTGACAAGGGCCTCGCATCCAGCCTCCTGGCTGGCGGGCACGGCCTGAGTGGGCACGGCTGGGGACACTGCTACCGCCGGCACCTGATCGGCCGCTACGGCGCCCGTGGTGGTCCCGCTGAACATGGAGACGAAGGCCAGCAGGGCCATGCCTGCCGTCAAGGCCAGAGCGAAGAGTGCCGCTGCCCACTTCATGGCTTCGCTCGCTGGCGTCGGGCCGACCGCAGCGCCTCAAGGTCTGCCAGGGCCTTATTGGCAGCCAGGTCCCGGACCCTACCTTGCACCCGGGCATTGAACGCTGCCCGCGCCTCGTCCTGATGAACGGCAGCACTCTCGAATGCTGCAGCTCCCTGAGCCTGGCGGGCGCGCTGGGCGGCGATTTCGGCAAGGCCCTCGCGGATCTTGCGAGCACGGTCCTCGCTGTCCGCGAAGCGGCGGGAAGTTTCGGGCATCCCCACGGCGTGGTGCTGAAGGGGTGACACGAGCCGGCCTCGCACGTCGGCCAAGCGCTGGCGAGCGTCCTCGATGCGATTCTGGATCGGCACCGTCCCGGCGATGGCGAAGATGTTTCCGTAGGCGCCGAGCGCCTGCACTCCCCGCTTGCCCGCCTTGCCGGCGACAACCGCCGCCGCCGCCACCGGAGGAAGACCCTTCTTCACCGCCGTCATCGTCGCCGCCCCGACGCGTCCAGGGAGCTTGTGAGCGAAGCGCTGGGCAGCTCCGGCAGCCGAGATGCCGAGCACCGTCTTTCCGACGCGATGGCCCTTGCCCGCTGCCGCGGTGTAGCCACCTCCCGACCCCAGGCTGCCGAGCTTGGCTCCGAGCGATGCCGAGGCTGCGGCGCCGGCAGCCAGGAAGTGCTTCTTGGCCACGAAGGCGCCCACAGTCACCGTGCCCAAGAATACCAACTTGACGGCGGCCGGGTCGTTCTGAGTTTGGATGAGACCTTGGGAGAAGAGCATCACAAAGAAGACCAGGAGGGCGCTACAGGCCAGGATAGCTCCGGCGGCCTTTGCCGCCGATGCCGTCCACTTCCAGATCGCCGTGTGACGGGGGGCGAGCCCGAGGGCAGCGGCGATCGGCATTGCCACGATCAGGAACACGCCCCAGAGCTGGGCACCCACAACCGTGATGGCGATTCCGACAAGCAGGATCATCACCAGGAAACTCAGGAGGACGAAAAACCAGGACCACATCCAGCGATCACCGTTGGCGGGGTCGGCGTTCATGTCGGCGTACTTCTTGCACTCGGGCTGGGTGGCCATGATCGACCGGGGGTAGTTGTCGTTGCCCCATGGGCCGCTGAGGATGATGGCATCGCGGATCGCGGCACACTTCCCGGTCAGGATCTCGCCCCACTGGAGCTGGTCGAAGGGCTTGTCGATCAGGGCTTCGGCGATGCTCTTGTTGAGAGGGCCGAGGCGGACAGCAAACTCCGGGTGGTCGAAGGAGTTGGCCGCTGGCTGGGGATTGGCCAGGCCCTGGGTGGGATCGGTCGACGCCGAGAGGATCTGTCCACTCACGTCGCTCACCGTTGAGTAGGCGCCTCGCAGGTACCCGGCGGGGTTGGCCAGCAGGACGCCCATGACCATGAAGATCGCGTACGTCACCGCCAGCTCTCCGGCGGCCTTCGTCCCCTTGCCCCGAAAAAGCAGGATCGCCACGGCGACACCGGTGGCGAGGAGAGCGTAGTAGCCGAGCCCCAGCGGGCCGACCAGATGAGTGGTGAACGCATGCGCGGCGTCGGCTGCCGGACCGGCGAGGCGCGCAGCGAAGCCGAAGGAAAACGCCCACGCCACGGCGAACAGTCCGAACCGGATCATCAGCATGTGAATCGACCAACCCGACGTCATGATCGTGCCCTGGAACCTCCGAGTAGCGTCGGTGGGGTTCGAGTCGTCATATCCCAGGCCGTAGGCGCTCGGGGGGAAGCGGGCTCCCACGTCGCCTGGGATCATCTCGCCGCCGAGGTCGAGGATCGGTTTCGGCTGGCTGAACTCATGGAGCTTGAGGCAGATGTCCAGGCCGCTCGGGTCGTGAATGTTGTCGTAACAGACTCCGCCCGGCATGGTCATGTGGGGGTTGGCCTTGCAGATGTCGAGGCCATGGCCGGTGAGTCCGTCGCAGTTTCCTGTCGGCACGGTGACGGTTGGGGCCGGACTCGGTGGAGGCGTCTGGGCCCTCGCGGCGCTGGCGATGCCGAGCACGCCCGCTCCCGCAAGGGCGAGGCTGATCAGGCTGCGGGTGGCTATGCGCCCGGCGTGAAGACGGCCAGTCACAACCCGCTCGCGACCCGTTCGATCCAGGTAATCACGGCCGTCGGGGACCAGTACCACACGGCTGTTGCCAAGGCGCCCGCAACCCACCAGCCGCGAACGAGAAGGGCAGCGATGACGGTCCGCCAGAAGGTCTTCCACGGGTGACGCTTGCTGCGGTGGCCCCCGAACAAGAGGGCGTTCTCCATCCAGTTCACGCCCGGGGAGACCGGAATCAGGTTGTACCAGCGCTCGTGGCCGAGCGACCCGTACCCGAAGAGATGCTGCGGCTCCCGCTTCGTCGCCTTGCGCGACCCGGCTGCCCGGCATAGGGCGCCGGCAGCCTTCATGGCGGAGATGTAGGCGATGGCCACCAGACAAACCGCTCGCAGCGCAAGCGGTATCCAAGATGCCCAGCCGGCCGCATGCAACACAAGCGGTCCGCCAGCGCCGAGCCATCCCAGCGACCGCCACATGAAGAACGATCGGCGTACTTTCGCCCGGAACTTCGGCGTCCGCCGGTACTCGGCATAGGCTTGCTGAAGCTCGTCGAGAGTGGGTCTGGTAGCGACGCTCACCTCCACCCCCAGTGGTATCTGGCAGCGAAGAAGGCTGTTGCCAGGAAGGCGATGGCAATTACCCAGGGCACGGCAGCACGTCCCCCGCGGTGTGACCGCGGGGAGGTAGGCGCCTGGGCGTCGAAGGTCAGCGAGGTAGGCTTGCCCGATGTGGTCATCGAAGGCTGTGGGATCGGGTCCTGATGTACGGGTGATGGTGAAGGCGTTGGACCGACGGCCTCCGGCGAAGCTGCAGGCGACTGGGTCTGCGCTGACAGGACTGGGGGCGGCGTTTCTGTCGCTGGGGAACGGGTTGCAGAAGGCGTCGGCCGAGGCTGAGCTACAGGCACGGGCGAGGGTGCGGACCGAGCTGTCACTACCTTCGCCGGGATGGGGGCAGGCGCGCTCGCTGCAGGAATCGGCGCTGCAGGCGGCAGCTCGCTGGAGAAAGTCACGTCGATCGACGGAGTCCCGGTAGCTCCCTGGGGGAGCGGGCAGGTCACTGTGATCTTCCAGACCACCGGCGGCGTCATGTTGAGACTCCAGACGTAGGGAGTAGGCGCCCCGGCCCCGATGTGCTGGGAGTCCTGCTCGACACCGTTGCGATAGCGGATCGTGGCGCAGGCCGGACCCGCCCAGCTGGGATCCCAGACGTGTACCCACGGAGTCACGTAGACCCAAGATGGTCCGACGTGGCCATAGTCGAATACCGTGCCCGCGGTGATGACGTCGGCGGTCTGCTGGACCGGCGTGGGGTTGACCGTCATGCCCCAGGTGTAACCGCCATCGTTGGCATGAGCCGCGTCAGCCAACGCGAAGGCCAGCACCAAAGCCGATGCCAGAACGAGCATCATGACCACGACACGGAGAATCTTCACATCCATCAGCAGACCTCCTCGAGCTGAGCTGGTCGGGTCATGCGGGCCGGATTGGTCTCGAAGGCTTCGGCATAGACGCCTTGCGGTGGCCGAACCCAGACCAGGCCCACCCGTCCCCGGGTATCGCGCATCAGGCATAGGGCCGGGTCCGGCGGGACACTGAGGTCCACCTCCTTGCGGCGCATGCCCTCCTCGAAGAGCCGGCGCAGATCCGGATCTGCCTCAAGGCCCATCAGGGTCGCCGCCTCGTCCCCGGCGTTGCGGGGTTGGCCGAACAGGAAGCGGTATTCGAATTGGCTGGCGAGCTGTGGCGGCACATCGCCAGGGTGCTGGCTGAGGATCCAGATGCAGCCGTTCTCCTTGCGCCCCTTGCGGACCGCCTCGTCAATCAGGGCCTGGCCGGGCAGGGTGGCCGTGTAGTTGTGTGCCTCATCCAGGATGGCCACGGCGAAACGGTTGGGGTCGAGCAGGATGAAAGCCCGCTGTACCGCTGCCACCGCGTAGAGGATGGCGAGCCCGTTCAGTTGCTCCGGCAGGAGGTTCCGGTTGAGGTTGTCCGAGAGCATGGCCTCCCGGCTGGGCAGGGCAAGATCGGGGGCGTGAAAAATCACGGCGTCGAGGCTGCCCAGGTCGAGCACGCGGCGGTTGGGGTCGAAGATCAGCGCGCCCAGCCATTGCCCGGAAGCTGGCCGGCGGGCGAAGGTGTTCAGGTGCCGGTACGCCTGGGAAGCTCCGGCCACGCCCCGGTCAGCCATGCCCTTCAGGATCTCGAGCGCCAGAGGCATGGACGGGGCCGGGTGGTCGACCGCAGCATCGATTGCCTCCTTCAGCGACGTGCCCTCGTCGTCCTGGGGATTGGCGCCGGTGATCATCATCACGAAGCCGAGGGCGATGCGTCGGGCCGCCATGGGGTCCTTGGCGAAGACCCGCAGCGGATCGATCGACAGCGTCGGGTCCTCGGTGATCCGCACCACGTCGGTGCGGCCGTGCTGGACCTGCAGCCACCGGACCCACTCGCCGCCCGGCGTCAGGTCGATCCCACAGACCATCCCGCCCTGGTCGACCACGGCCGTGGCGAGGATCTTTGCCGTGACCGACTTGCCCTCGCCGCTGGCGCCGATGAACATGGCGCTGCCTGAGCGCCCCAGGCGCTGAGCTTCGGCCGGGTTGACCATTACCCGTCGGGAGTGCCCCGCCGTAGCGGACAGTCCGAACAGGGCGCCGGAGCGGTCGCCCAGGTCGAGCCCCAGGAACGCGCCGAGCTTCGCTGCGCCGTCGGGTAGCAGGTGCTGGCGGTACTCGGCCATCAGCAGCGAAGCCTGGCCCCGCAGCGAGCCCGGAAGCATGGAGACAAAGAGCGGGAGCTGGCCCCCGGTCGGCCGCTCGAGGCGCCAGTCGACCGGGGCGAAGGCGCCGCGTAGCTCCGCCGCCCGGCGCTCCGCCTCGGCCGCCGTCGGGCCGTAGACGCAGAAGACCACCGTGGCTCGCAGCTCGGGGTCCGAGGTCGCCTGCAGGTGATCCCGGAGTTCCTGGGTGTCGCCGATCGCCCGCGCCAGATCGGTCGGGTATTCGCCGGTGGCCTTGACCTCGGCCGCCCGCTCGTCGCCCTGCTGGACCAGGTGCTCAATACGGCGCTTCACGTCGGCGAAGGCACGCTCGTTCGGGGTGCTCACGATGCGGATCGCCCAGTCCACCGGGTAGCTCTCGCGGTCCACCCGAAGCAGCTCGGCAATGCTGAACCACGAGGGTGTGCGGTGCAGCACCAGGAAGCTCTGGAAGCTCACGGTCTCGAAGGTGGTCACCTTCAGGTACCGGCGTGGCCGGCTCGGCAGGTAGCGGCTCCAGCCGGTTCGTACCCGGCCGCTGTCGTGCGGATCCCCGCCCTCCTTCATGATCGCCCGGTCCAGATCCTCGAGCAAGGGCCCGACTCCGGCGGCCTCGGCTTCGTCGGCCTCAAGGCTCTCCAGCTCGTTTGCGGGCTCGGGGTCCTGGCGGAGCGGCGGCTCGAGGAGCCCCCGGCGAAACGCCCGCTCCCACAGCCACATGGTCTCGGCCCGGGTCACCGGGGTCAGACTCAGATGCCGTCCCAGCGCAGCCCGGATCGAGCGGGCATCCGCGGTGGCGTGGTCCCGCTCCGCCGCGCTGGGCTCACCGATCCTCTGGGGTTTCACCCACCGACCCTTCTTGCCCGATGCCCCTGGTGGCTTCAGCTCCACGCAGATGTAGAACCGCCGGGTCCACGCCGGGTTGTTGCTCATGTAGTCGAAGGCTTCGAGTGCCGCCGCCTCCCAGGTCGGGTGGGTCTCGGGGTCGAGGTCGCCGAGCATCTGATCGTGGACCTCGACCGGGTCGTCCGGCGGTTGGATCGACAGGATCACCGATTCACCCTCAAGCACCAGGAGCGCCGCCCGGATGCTGTCGAGGGTCTCCTCCTGAAGATCAGCCGGGAGGTAGTGGAAGGTCTCGGGCTCGACCTGCCAGATCCCCCAGGGCGCTCCCGTAGGAAACCAGGCGATGTTGCCGACGATCCAGCGCGGCGTGTAGCGGCTCATGGCCGTGCCCACCGGAGTCGGCGGTCAGCCTCAGTGGTCCATGCCTGCCGGTAGGGCTTGCCCTTGTAGAGCCCGCGCTTGGGGGAGAGGGCATAGCTGGCGTAGCCGATGATGGCTGAGATCGGCCCCCTGCCCTCCAGGCGGAAGTATCGGCTGGTCCATGCCAGCCCGACAGGGATGCCGAGAATGGCAGCCAGGTTCACCAGTCCTGGTCCCACCGCCCACAGGGGGCGGGTCACCAGGAGCACGATGCTGGCACCGATGAAGGTGCCGAGCTGGTAGAGGGTGACCGTAAACGGCATCACCCACCGGCCGATCTTGCCGAGCACCAGCGGGAAGCGCCGGGCCTCGGTCCAGTTACGTCCGGGCTCCATGTCAGTTGCAAGCCGTAGGGGCGCCGAGGGGCGTGGAGGCTGCCGTGGCTCCGGCAGAAGTCAGCGTGTCCTGTGCCACCCCGCCCAAGCTGATGACCCCACTAAGGATGGTGCCCCAGAAGATCAGGGCTGCCAGGAGGAACGCGCCGATGGTGGGGATCAGATTGCCTTTCGACTTGATCCAGGCATAGGCGGGGAAGGCGACGCAGGCGATGGTGATGGCCCCCTTCACCACCCACCAGAAATCGTTCTCCAAGTTCCCCGCCACGCAGTGGGCCGGAGAACCTGGAAGGGTGAGAGCAAGGTGCATCAGGAGCCTCATGGGGTCCCCCTTGTATCGGTTGGCGCTTGGGGCCTCCGGCTGGCGGCCCATCGAAGTAGGACAGCGGCGTCGGGATGCCACCGCCAGCGTGTGCCGTTGATCTTCATCGCCACCTCCTCCGGTGGCGCGTGCTCATCAGCCCACCTACGGAGCGTATTCACGTGGACGCCGAGGAGTCTGGCCGCCGCTCGAGATGTCAACCATCCACCATGCATGGCAGGGAATGTAAACCCCACGCAACGATCCTGTCAACTTATCTACAAGTCATCCCCCGCGCGGGGGATCTTTAGAGACTCAGGACGTGGGTGCCGTACTCGGTCAGGACGTAGGTTCTCCGATGCCGCCTGCCACTCTCGTCCGCGATGCTTTGGGGATGCCATTCTTCCCGCACCAGGCCGAAGTCCTCGAGACGCCGGAGCACCACGTAGACATTGCTGGCGGCCGTGCCAACCGCTCGGGCGATGGCGGTGCCGAAGTGCGACACGGCTGGATCCCCCACCGCCAGAAAAACCCGGCGTTGTAGATCAGTCAACGTATCGCTAGGGGTACTTGTCGACAAATCCATATGGAGATACATCGTCTTGTCCTCTTAGTGACATATGGCTAGGTACGGTTAGATGTGCGTAGAAATGCGTCGCCTCATAGTAGTCGGCTATCCGCTCAGATTCCACCGGGGCACAATAGAATGTCTTTGTGGACATTCGCACTCTGCCCGAGCCGGGGACCTACCGGGGCCCGGTCCTGTGCCATCTCGCCGGAATCTCGTACCGGCAGCTCGACTACTGGGACCGTACCCGGCTACTTCAGCCGTCGATCGCCATCGCCCAGGGGTCCGGCTCGCAGCGACTGTACTGCCGCGAAGACCTTCTCCTGGCGGTAGCGATCCGCCGGCTGCGCATCCTGGGCCTCACATTGCAGTGCGTCCGGCATCTGGTCGATCCTGTTCTGCCCGGCGCCCCGATGGGACTGCGAGACGCGATCCAGCGAGGCCGGAAGTGGTGGACCACGGCACCCAACAGCGGGGCCGGTGTCTGGCTCGACCTCGAGGAGATCCGGCGCTGGCTTGAGGACGCGGAGGCGCGCTTCGAACCCCCAGCGGCGTAGCTCTGGAACAAAAAAAGAGCCCTCCGGATCCGGAGGGCTCTTTTAGAGAGGGGGAGTAACTACCGCCGGCAACGGCACGCCGGCATGATGCACCACAGCACCACCAGGAGCAGGATCACGCCGAGCATCTACGGTTTCTCCCCTTCGAGTTCACGACGACTTGAGGTAGCCCCCGACCACGGGCAGCAGCGGCCCGGTGACGGCAAGGATCCCAGCCTTGAGCGTCAGCCCCCCACCCGCCCACAGCGCCAGCAGGACCCCTGCGGCGTAGATGCCGCCCACGGCCGCCGCCGCCTTGATCTTTGGTACTGGTGCGAGCGATTTCGCGAGGGGGGGGATGCTCATGGCAGCTTGACACCCTTCAGCGGATCGACCGCTGCCACATCCTTCGCCAGATCCGTTGCCAGCGCCGCCGTCGGGGAAGGCGGAACGGGAGTCGGGACCGGGGGCAAGACGACGGGCACCGAAGTGGGAACGGCTGCCTGAGCTGCCAGCGCCGTGACCGTAGCCGTGTGCCCGGTCAGCGCGCGCACCTCGCCCAACGTGGCCTTCCCGTCGGTGACGTCCTTGCCCACGATGGCCATCGTCGCCTTCAGGTCCCCCATCAGCGCCGGGAGGAGCCTGAGAATCGACAAGATCTCGTCCAGCTTGGCGTGCAGCTTTTTGAACATCGCTCTCCTTTCAGCCCAGGAGACCCCGGGCGATGACTTGGATGACGGCGGCCCCCGTATCTGCGGCCCCCCCGAGGAACGGGCCGATTACGGGAACGAAATGGGTGAAGAACGAGCCTACGACGGTCAGGATCCCTGCAAGCATGTTCGCCTCCTTTACGGCGTTGTCGGGCATACCACGGGGCACTGCACCTGCAGGTTCACCGCCGGACTGCGGCTGGGGGCTGGAGTCGGGACCGTCTTTGGGGTAGGCGCGGGCGCCGTGGGGGCGGTCGGAATCGTGATCGGCGGGGGCGCCTCGGCGAGGATCATCGCCACGGCAGCGGCGATCCTGGCTGTCTGATCAGGGGGAGCCAGTGCCACAGCGATCTCACCGAGCTTGCGAAGCTGGTCCTGACTCTGGATCTGCTGAGCGACCAAGAGTTGCCTGATCGCCGATGCCGTCGTCGCCGCCCGTTCCCTCGCCCCAGCGCTGTTCGGATCGGTAAAACTCGCGATCAGTGAGGTCAGGTCCTTGATCTGCTTCAGAGTCGCCCGGCCGTTCGCCGAATTGTCAGCCTGGTTCTGCTGCAGGACCCTGATGGCTTCGGTCTGGGCGGTGATCGTGACTCCCTGGTCCACGATTGTCTTGTTCTGTCTCACGAGGGTGTGACCCTGTGCCTTGATCTGCGCTTGGCCCTGAGCCAGCCAGATCAGGACGACCACAACCCCAGCAAGGATCACAGCTCCAATAAACGCCCCGATCAGGATCCACTTCCGGCGCTTGCGCTTTGCTTCCAGCCCAGCTTTGAGTCCGGCGCGCTCCTCGGCCGCATTGATTTCAGCCATGATCTCGGGCGACAGGTTAGATGGGTTCATCCGGGTGCCTCGCCTTCATCTCGGCCAGCTTGATCTCCGCCTCCCGCCTTCCAGCTTCGGCTTCCTGGAGCTGCTCGAGGATCTTGCTCATCTGCCCATCTACCTGCACTTGGATCGCGGATGCCTTGGCGTCGGTCGCGTCGGCCTTTCTGGACAGCCGGGAAATCTGGAGCAGCGCCACTCCCAGCCCGGTGATCACGGTCGCTGCCCCGGTGATGACCGCCACAGCTACTCCGTTGTCGGTTGCACCGAGGAGCAGCGAGAGCGGCATCAACTCATTCTCCCTCTCTGGGGATCACCGCGCCGGCCGGGAGCTCAGCAGCATGGCATAGCCGAAGAGCAGGATCGCTCCGGCCAAGCAGACCAGGAAGACGTAATGCCTCATCCCAGGTCCCGATCGTTTCGCATCAACTGGGAGTGCTTCATGCTGTCTGAGCCCTTCGTGCTTGTTGCCACTGAGCAAGAGCTATCGTGAAGTCACGCCTGTCGGTCCGCAGCCGCCGCGGTTCAGGGTGACAAGAACACGCGCAAAACCAGTGGTAACCGGTGGCGCCTCGCAGAATTCCATCGCAGTCATTGTGGGATCCTCGCCGGCACCATCCCGAGAGGTCAGTGATGTTCTCCTGCGGATCCCGCATCCCGTGAAGGCTGCTTGAAGTAGCAGTCATTCCTACGGCCTCCACCTGACGTCGACAACATCAACCGAGAGCAAGCCGGCCTCCGCTTCTAACGCAGGGACCATGATAGTGCGCCAGCAGGCCCGGAGACATCCACCAGCGTCCTACAGGGCAATCCGTGAGAGGCTAGTTGCTCTCTCCCGGCGATGGTGCTAGTGCTCACTTCGCCAGTACACCGGAGGAGGGGAACGAGTAGGAACGAGGTTTCCCGTCCGCACCCTGCGTCATGACCGCGTAGGCTGACCAGCCTGCGTTGCCATCGTCGAAAAACTCGAAGGCCACGACCGGGCCGTTCGCCTGACCCGTACCGACATTCCAGCCCGCTCGGTTGGCTCCCCCGAGGTAGTGGCCCCCAGGCGTCCAATCCGGGTTGTAGCAGTAAACCGCACCAGTATCGCGGTCGCAGAGGGCGTGGCAACCGTTCTTCGGATCGGTCGCGGCGAGCATGGGCATGGTTTCCTCCTCGGTCTGGGACTGGGCTACGGACTGAACGTGGACCTGGCCGGATCCGCCCGCGTAGGCAGCCCATTCGGCATCGGTGCCGAGCCACATGGACATATCCACGTCGCCGCTGATCCCGTCCACGCGACCCTTCGACGTGTACTGCCACAGGATCACATCCGAAGGCGGGAACTGGGTCGAGGCCCGTACCGCGGCAGGATCCCCGTGCGGCTTCCCGTCGTTGACGCCATAGGCTGCCAGCCAGACATGGACCTTCCCGACGAAGGTGGTTCCGAGCGTGGCAAGATCCCCCGCATTGCCGTACAGCAGGACCGGGCCGGGCGGTAGCAGGCTCAGGAGTGTGGCTAGCTGGGCGACAGTCGGAAGCATTCCCTGGTACCGCTCGAAGTCGATCACCCACCCAAAGCAGTCGGGCGTGCCGATGGTGGATGTGTAGAGTCGCACCTGGGTGGCTGGAGCCACGTCGTAGGCCATGAAGTGGTAACAGCCGTGATGCAGGTCCGCGGCGGGGATGCCGGAGTGGTGCTGAGAGAACATCTGGTCCACCCGGTACTGAGTCGCCTTGTGGATCGCGGCAGATACTCCCGCTGCCCTGACACGGCCCCAGTCCACGGTACCGTTTCCCTCAAACACATCCACCATGACGACCATCGGGTGCTCCCCTCGGAGAGTATGGATTCAGGCGAGTAGCTTACCGATCACGGCTCGCAGCGCGGCTTCCTGTTCCTGTTGGGTCCAGGTGGGTTTGGCGGCAAGAGCAACCAGCTCCCTGAGCTCGGCCGATGCGCCGTACAGGGGGTCGGCGGTGTGAGCGGCGAGCACCGCATCGAGGTCTGCCTGGTCGACGTCGGCCATGACCACGGTCGTGCCGTCAGTACTCGCCGAGGTCCAGATGTCTGCGGCCACCGCCGTTTTTCCGGCAGCGTCCAGACGCGCCCGTAGCTCCGCTTTCACCTGGTGCGGAACCACGGGCTTGTCGACACCCCGCACTACGGCCGTAAATGGACGACGTGGTCCAGCTCGCTGCTCGGTTGGATCTGGCACGTTCCCTCCCTAACTGAGCTTGTTGGCCGGCCACACCGCGATATTCCGGTTCACGTAGCTCCCGGTACCACTGCCGACACGGTACTTGGTCGTGAACGTGTTCGATCCCGCCGTGAGACCGGTGACCAGGTAGAGAACCGAGGCGGCGACATTCACGACGGCGGAACTGTCCACCCGCATCGCCATGGCGTCGGCGGCTGCCACCGACGAGGCACCGGTCACAGCGAATCCCATGTAGGGTGTTACTCCGGCGCCGGTCGTGTCCGCCTCGGCCGTGAGAGCGACCATCGCCGCGGTACCCGTGGTCAGCGTTGTCGCAGGACCAACGGTCGCCAGATCCGTGTACGTGGTCGACGTCGTGGTCTGGGAGGTCGCTACCGTCGCCCCCTTGGGCTGGGTCCGGGAGTCGAGATCGGAGAGGTCGTTGCTGAGCTGATTCTGCAGCGCGGCGGTGAGCACCTGCCCGACCGAGAACACCGGCGGCGTCGTCCAGGAAATCTAGATCACCCCCGGGATGGCGAACACGCCGGGTTCGGCTGGCACGGACCCCTGAACCTCGTTCTCCGCCCGGAGTTGTTCCAGCGTCTCTGCCGGTCCCACCCAGCCCACATGGCGGACACGCAGAACCCCCGGTTTCCAGATCCGGTTGGCCGGCGAGGATCGCTCCAGGAGGATCGCCTCTATCTCCGCCCTCAGGTCGTCTGGCGGCCACTCCACCGGGATCCATAACCCGTTCTGCCAGCCGTTCAGACACTCGGTGCAGAGGAAACGCCGGTCGGTCTCGCAGGCGTGCTGAGCGGAGGAACACTCCGGGCACATGACCATCCAGCGCGAGTAGTTGACCTCCGCCTTGAGAGCGACGTCTGCGGTGCCGAGCGGCAGCGCGAACGGGATCCCTGCTGGCCAGTACGTGCGAACCACTGCCTCGGCGTGTCCGGAGGACCCAGGCACCGGATGGTAGAACTGCTCGCCCGTGCGGATCGTCATGGTCCTCCTCAATACGCCAAAATGTTGGCGCTGTCCAATTTTCCCAGCGTCGCGTGGTCGAGGATGAAGTAGGTCTGGGTCTCGGCGGGGGAGAGCCGGAACAGCGTCGTCCATTTCCCCGGGTCCGCGGACCACGTGTGCTCAATGCCTTCGATTAGGTAGTCCTGGGAGAACGGGGTACACGCGGGAGAGCCCGGGTTGACCGGGAAGAAGTTGCGCTGCACCGTCACTCGGTCCCACAACTCCCGCCCGAGCATCTGGGGCCACATGAGCGACGGGTTCGACAGGGCGTCCACGGTGATCGACCGGACTCGCTGGTAGGGCTGCTTGTAGTGCGTGACCTCCCAGTTCGCCGCGTCCTGGGCAACCAGCGGACTCGCGGTCAGCAGGTTCTTCGTGAGCGTCCGGGCGATGTACTGGGTCTTCGATGACGAGTCGGAGGACAACACCGGTCCACCGCCCGACGGCGTGATCTGCGCGGCGTTGTAGATATCCAGCTCGTCCAGAGCCAGTTCTGTGCCCGCCAGGAGGTACGGCAGGTTGCCGTCCCCGAAGGTTGCCTGCGATGTCGTGAACGGCGGCTTGAGCGTGTGGTCTCGCTCGTAGAAGGTGATCTTGCCAGCGCCCGACTCGAAGGTGTTCCCGGTCTCACTCGTGGTGGCGTCCAGGATGTGGCTGAGCGCACCCACCGGGGCAGGGACCGCGACCATCGAATCCTGGCCGGCGTCGAGCGCACGAAGTGCCGACGGCCATGACGCTTGGTCAAGAACCCAACCGATCCGGGTGCCGGTGAGGTCTCCCACGCGCCCCAGCCCCGCGGTATAGTGCGCGGCCACCCGTGCTCCTGAGAGCACGGTGCCGGCATAGACGGCTGGCTCGGCGATCGACCCCGCGAACCGCTGCCCCACCTGGCCGCCGCCGACATCCATGATCGCGGTCGCGTTGAACGCCAGAGACCCGCTGGCGGCTGTTCCGCCGAGCACCCCATCCACGTAGACCGCGAGGTTGCCGGAGCCATCGCGGGTGCCCACAACGTGATGCCACTTCCCGTCGTTGATCGCAGCCGAACTCGTCGCGGCGGCAAACGCGCCTCCGAACGATGTGTCCTGGATGATGAAGGAAGCTCGGGAAGGTGATGCTTCAAGCAACCAGTACCACAGGGTGCCCGGGTTCGGCACGTTCGGCGGATACATGACACCCTCAAGAAATGGGCTGTCAATGGGACCCGTGGTCGTTGTGTTGATCCACGCTTCGACGCTGAAGGCTCCCGGCAGCGCCACCGTGGGGATGCTGACATTTCCGATCGCGCCGAGCCCGACCGTACCGGACACCGTGATCGCCTTGGCTGTCGAATCGGCGATGGGTGATGTCACTTGGTAGGCGACTGCACTGGGGGCGTAGGTTCCGTTGCGGCCATTGCCCGAGTAGTCAATCGCTGTCGTGGTGCCCGAGGTCGCCTGCATCTCCTGGAGCCGGTACCACTCCGAAGGAGAGTCAGTCAGCACCGCGTAGTAGTAGGGGCTCTGCAATGTCAGGAGATCGAGAGCACGGAAGCCTCCCGTAGCCTCGATGGTCATGTCGGTGTTGGCCGCGTCCGACCACACGTTGCGCATAGCGGTGACGAAGCCCTGCCAGACGTTATAGGTGACTGCGGATGCCACCGCCTGCACCCGCAGCGGCACCATCATCTTGAGGTTCGGCCAGTAGGGACTGTTTTGATTCCAGGCGTAGAAGCGGGCGTCGCGGTTTGTGAACAGACCGGAGAACTGCCCGGCCTCCGAGCGGTTGAGCTCGTGCTGGCGGCCCCGCTTCGTGCGGAAGTTCCGGCAGTAGGCGCTCACGTCCGTCCAGGTGTAGGTGGTGTCGAGCGGGTTGTTGCCAAGCGCCATCTGGACGATGACCTGGTCCGGCTGACCTGCGAGTGCCAACGGTGGCCTCCAGAGTTGCAGAGCGAGCGCGGTGACTAGGAGCGCCGCGAGGACGAGGCGTCTCATGCCAGTCCCGTGGAACCGGCAGACCGGCCGAGCGTTCGTTGCGCCACGGAGCGGAGCGGATCGAACAGCGTCTGCGCAAGCCCGTCGGGGGTGAGGATGCCGAGCCCGGACACGTAGACATTGAGGTTCACGACCCCCCCCAGTCCCCCAGCGCCTGCGAGCGGTGGGGCGATCACCAGCGACGACGCCGGGGGGATGATGGTCTCGCCGCCGTGGACGATGGCGAACTGCGGGCTGCCGGTCGCGCCCGGCACGACACCGCCGGACTGGAAGCCGAGCACGTGGGCGATCGCACCCCCGGCGTGACCCACCGCCGAGATGGCCCCGCCCACCGCCGAGATGGCACCGCCGATGGCGTCGAAGATCGGCTTCAGGAAGTTCCACACATCGGCGACCACCTGCTGGATCCAGTCCCACGCTCTCGCCCAGAACCTGAGGAAGGCTCCGAAGATATCGGTGATGCCACCCCAGATCTCTCCCCAGTGCTTCCACAGCTCGTAGAAGGGGATGAGGAAGGGGGCGACGAGAGCCATCACCAGGAAAAGGTGGTCCTTCACCCACGCCACGGCGTCACCGATGATGTCCTTGATCGCCTTCCACACCGTTGACCAGTGCGTGACCAGCTCGTAGGCCCCGACGATCAGCAGGCCGAGGACGAGGATGATCCCGCCCGTCGCGGCGATAATGGCGATGTTGGCTGCCACCCACGCCGCTGCGGTTGCGATGGCGCTGGCGATCATGGAGGCGGCGGTCTCGGCGGCCATGATGCCCGTGCCCAGGAGATGCACACCAAACAGCACCAAGCGGGGGATCAGGTTGGACTCGATGATCATCCCGACCGTCATCATGATCGGGCCGATCTCCACCATCCACTTGCCGAACTTGGCGCCGTTCACGGAGATGAAGTTGCCGATCTCCGTCTCGGCCGCCTTGATCCTGCCCGTAAAGGTGTTGCCGACCGCGTCGGCGGCGCCCTTGGTGCGGGCGTCGATCTGGGCCATCGCGGTGCTGGACTGGTTCTGCGCCGCGGTGAGCTGCGCAGCGGTGTCGGAGACCTTCTTCTGGGCGTCAGCCAGGGCTTCGGCGTCCTTCTGCGCAGCGACGCTCGCCTGCGCAGCGGCGACGTTGGCCGTGACAACACCTTGTTCGGACTGGGCAACCTGGTCCTGCGCGTCCTGCACCTTCTTGAGCGCCGCGGCGTACTGCGTGCTCCCCGGCAGCGAGGCGGCGAAGAGGTCGTTCTGCTTCTGCTGCGCGTCGGCTTGGGAGAGGTTGGCCTGGCGGAGCGCGAGCTGGGCATCGGCGAGCTGATTTCGCGCCGACGTCATTGCCGCTGAACCGGGCAGCGAGTCGGTCTGGAGCTTATTCAGCGCCGCCTGGGAGTCGGAGTAGGTCTTGTTGGCGTCCGTGACGCCGTACTGGGCCTCCTGGATGGCGAGCTGCGCGTCGGCGAGCTGGCGGCTTGTAGCGGTGCCGGAAGCTTGCAGGGTTGAGAGGTTGGCCGTGGCGTCGGCGAGCGTGTTGGCCGCCCTCTGCTGGCCGATCTGCGCCTTCCCAATGTTCTCCTGCGCGGTCGCCACGTCGGTGGCATCCGGACCCTTGGCGAGATCGTTCAGGGCCTTTTGTGTATCGATCACCTTCTGCGCCGCGTCCCGGGTAGTCTTGGCCGCGTTCGCGATGGCGATGTAGCCGGCCTCAACGTCCTTGGCCGCCGGGCCCGCGGCGAGGGTTGCGAACTCCTTCTCGGCCGTGTTCAGGTTCGCCAGCGCGTCCCGGTGGGCCTTGGCCGCCGAGGCCGCCTGTATCTGGGCCTGCCCCTCCTTGGCCGCCGATATCTGGGCTTGGTCGGCCTGGGTCTGCTGGACCTTCTGGAGAGCATCAACCGCCGCTGCGTGGTCCTTCTCGGCGGTGGCAAGATCCTTGACGACCTTGGTCTGTGAGACCGTCTGGATATTGAGCTGGGCGAGCAATCTTCCCTTGCCCTGCTCGGCGAGCGTGACGTTCTGTGCCGCCTTGGCAAGGGATGTGTGGGTGTCGACCGCGACGTTCTCAACCGTCGTCAGCTCTTTGATCGCGGTCGGCATGTCCTGCGTGGCCAGGTCCAGCTTGTTCAGGACCTGCATGACCTCCGAGGCGGACTCTCCGTGCTTCGCCTCGGCGCTGATGACCTGGTTGATCGACCCGGCATACTCGTCATACGAATGGCCGGTGTTCTGGATCGTGTTCGCTAGTGCCGCCTGGTTCTGCTCGACACCCTGGCCGGCCTTGACCAGCAGGGCACCCACGACGGTGACTACACCACCCACGGCCGTGATCGCGGCTCCAACCTTGGCTACTGCGTCCGGCAGGCTGTCCCAGGCGTTCTGGAGCCCTTGGGTAGCCTGGGTGATGACGTTGACCGCGGATGGGATCGGGCCAAGTGACACGCCGGCCTGCATGGCGGCCATCTGCATGTTGTTGAACGCCGTCGTGCCGAACTGCGCGCCGCCGCTGAGAGCGGACCCCATCTTGCCGGCGGCGACGTTTACTTCCTCGCTCGCCGCAGCTGCGGCCTTGGCGGCTGCCGAGACCTCCTCCTCGAAGACCGCCTGGGCAGCGGCCTTGCCCTGCTCCTCGAGCGTGGTGGCGAGTGCCTTGCCCGTGGCGGTGCCGGCGTCCGCGCCGACCTTGGCTCCCGCCTCCGTCATCGGGCCGGCGAGGGCCTCCAGGATCTGAACCGCCTTCGGAGCCTCGCTCTGGAACTGGGTCAGCGAGAGCTGGAGCTGGGCGACGACTGGGTCGAGATAAGCCACAGGCGTCGCCCTTTCCGGATTTAGGTCAGCGCCTTGCCGATCTCCTCCAGGAAGACGTTGACGGCGTGCGACTGGACCACGAAGTCAAAGGCAGGCTTGAGGTAGGGCATCGGGGGCTGGTCGTAGTGGCGCGACCGGGAGTCGATGCCCTGGAAGCCGAGCTCGATGCGGCGGCTGTAGCGCATCGTCGGCCCGACGCTGATGGTCCAGAGACCTCCGGCCAGGCTCGGCCCGTCCACCATGATCGACCGCCGATGCGAGCCGGTCACCACTCCGGGGCCCGTGCCTCCTTGACGCGCTCGGGGGCCGGGCCGGCCGTGCAGCCAGCGCGCCTCCCCGCTTGAGTTCTCCTTGGCCTGGGCCTCCACCATGTGCCCTAGGCGAGAGAGCGCGGCCCTGCCGCCCTCCTGCGCCCGGCTGACCATGCTCTCAAGCGAGCGGCTAAACCCGTCCAGGCCCTCTAGCGTTGCGATTGGCGGCCTCCTGGGCGTCGGCCCGGCCTTGCGCCTCGGCGGCGTCGTAGGCGAGATACCAGGCAACCTTCGCCGCTGGCAGGGTGTCCACGTACTCCACCGTCCAGCCCGGGAAGAGCCGGAGCACCCGGTAGCGCAGGTACTCGAGCGGGAGCGGGTTGCGCGTGTTGTGCCCGGCGGTTACTGCCCGGACGCGCTGGAGGATCCAAAAGGGATCTCGGCTGAGTCCGCCTGAGCTCCCTCCGGCACCGAGGAGAAGTCTGGATGCCCGGCGTCCCAGATCGCCGTCGCTGCGTCCCGGAGCTTCATGCCGTCGAGACGAGGAATCATCCGCAGGGAATCCACATCGAGACCGACGGGTTGCCCTGAGACCGCCCGGCCATGCACCAGCCGTGGCCGTTCCCGGACTACACCGGGCAGCGGCAGGTCGAAGTCCCACGACACGATCAGAGAGCATAGCGGGAAGTTTTTCTGCGTCGACACCTGGGTCGCCAGAGCAGTGGCCGACACCTGGAGAGCCATCGTCTGGCCGGCCCCCGCAGGCACGTCGGCGATGCTCAGGCCCTCCGTGGGCTGCGGGATGTCCGCTGAGGTGCGCCCGTTCGCCAGCGGCGTTGCCTGCTGGCGTAGCTGGGCGGACGCGGCTATCTGCGAGGCCAGCGCCTCGAGATCCATGTCGTCGCCGAAGGTGACCTCGGTTCGAAGAGTCGCCGAGTGACCGGAGGGAAGCAGGATCGTTTCCGTCGGAACATCCATCGGTGCTGGCATCAGTAGACCCCCTGTGGGCTGATCGTCGTGATCTTCACCGGGGAGTATCCCACCGATCCCCCCGCGTCGGTGGTGTTGGCGATGCCCTCGATGGTGGCCTCGGTCTCCAGATAGTGCTTGCCGCGGATGGCCTGGGTGGGGGAGATGAAGGCACACGAGTTCATGTGGATCTCCACCGAGCGGTTCGCCACGCCCTGCTGGATGAGGGTCACGTCCAGCGCAGGTTGCGTGTTGTTGATGTAGTAAGCCAGCTCGGTGTCATCCTCGTAGACGAGCAGCACCTTTCCCTTGGCGGTGATCGGGCCGCCGAAGATCGAATAAGGGTTCTGAACGCCCTGAGCTGTCCAGATGGGGGCGAGGTTCATACGGGCGATGGTGAGGTCCAGGCTCCAGAGTTTTGTGATGGTGGAGCCGGCGATCTTCGCGGTGCAGTTCCAGCCAGGGATGGGAGCTGTGGAGGAGAAGGAGATCGCAGGAGCGGATCCGGTCACGGGAAGCGCCGAGAAGACCTTGGTCGTGTAATTGAACATGTCCTCCGACGTGAACTTGAAGGCCACCTCGGAGACCTCGGCTCCCGCGAACTGGCGCATGTTGAACCCATTGAAGTCCGAGACCGTGAGAGCCGGGGCCTGGCCGTTGGACAGGTTGTAGGCCGAGAAGGTGTTGGTGAACGGGGCCACCACGGGCTGCACTGTCTGGGCACTGGCGTGGGCAAAGCTCAACGGTGAGTTGAGGGTGAGAGTGAACGGCCCGGCGCCGCTCACCGATACCACCGAGCGGATCTCCGCCGTGGCACCCGTTCCGATCTGAAGGACGGTGGTGGCAGCCTCAGTGGCCGCAGTGGAGATCGTAGTGGCGCCGATGGCGGCCGATGACGACAGGGTGGTGGAGCCTCCGGAGGCGGTCCCGACCCCGCCGACGTCGCCCATGAGCGCAGCTAGCCAGAACCCGATGGCGTCCGGGAACACGTCGCCCTGACACGAGTATTCCCCGTCCTCGACTCCCTGGATCATCCCGTAGGTCTGGGCCATGGCACCGCGGAAGCCTTCGTCCGGGAGGTACTTGATCTGCGGGAGCGCGTTCGGCGCCTTGATCGGGATGAAGAACGACGGGGCCACCGCGGTGAACTTCGTGGTCTCCCGGGCCACACCGAGCCAGGATAGGTTGACGGGATATGGCACAGCAGTCTCCCCTCTAGTGAATTGTCCTTAGATCGCCCTGCGAAGTGGTCCCTAGACGAGCGCGCCAAGAAGCCCCGCCAAGGGCTCCGGCACTATGAGGGGTACTTAGTTCAGCGTGATCGAGCGGCCCCCGTTGGGTGGCAGGGGAACTACCGGGGCCATCAGCTTGGCCCGTGCAACTTGGGCCTCGGCGGAGTCCAGCCAGGTGGAGACCCTCGTCTCGTACGAGTAGAGGAACTCCACCCACTCAGGCGAGCCCGTCGGCCCGATCAGCTTCTCAATGAGCATCTCGATCATCCACGCCGGCCCGATGCTGGCCGCCATGCCCTGGCCCTGGAGCCCGGCCAGACGGCGCTGGTTGCTCTGTTGCAGAGTTACCAGACTCTCGGGCGTGACGGAAGGATCAGCCATGTCGGTCAGGGAGTCGCCGGCGCCGTGGTGGCGTCGGGAGCGGGAGCCTCCATGGTAGGCGCGGCGGCCATGGTCTCGACGGATGCCGCAGCAACCGGGGGTCCTGGGATGGGCTCGGCGGTGGGTTCTGTACCCGTGCCGGGCGCGGAAGGCTCCGGCACGACGCCGCCGGAGTGGAAACCTTCGGGAGCCGTCGCAGCAAGCTCGCTGACCACGCCCGAGGGGTCTTGCACGAGAGCGGCGCCGATGTTCTCCGCCGTGGCCTCGGCCGCGGGGATCAGCTCGAGATGGGGACTGTTCACGACCACGGCAACCTCTGTCGGCAGCGTGACCGCAGCACCCGTCTCCGGATGGGTATCGCCCGGGCTCAGGATATGGACCGGGGCAACCTCGACCACATCTCCCGGGTGAAGGTCGGCGAGAGGTGGCGGATCCTGGCCCTCCGGCGGCGCTGCGTGACGGTGGACGCGCAGGATCGGCAGGAACGGAAAACTCATGGCGGCGTGGTGGATGAATCTGTAGAACCTGCCGTGGGGCTCCGGTGCCTCATCCATCCCGTGTACTCCTCTCTCGCCGTTGGCGACGGCCTCAGTGATGCGGATGTGAGATGTGCTTGATCTTGCGAGTCTTGTGGACCTTGACGTGCTTCTTGGCAGCGGCTCCCTTCGGTGCCGGCTGTCCATGGATCGCGGCGTGGTGAGCCTTGGCCTGAGCCTTTGGCTTGACCTGATGTACGGCGATTCGGTGCGTACGAAGTGCAATGTGATGGTACGCCATCAGACCTCCTCGCATGGCCGGTAGTGCTCGGCGAGCCAGTGGACCTCCCAGAGCGCCCGGCTGGCGAACATGACCTTGCACTCGTAGCAGGCGGGTTTGTACCGGAAGAGCGTTCGCCAGCTTCGGCGCCAGAACGGCTCGGGGACGGCGACGATCTCTCCCAGGTCGGGATCCCAGCCTTCGACAGGTTCGTTCATGCCGTGAACCATACCTGCACCCACCACGTTACCTGGTTACGGATCCACACCGTGCCGTCATCGCTTCGCACCGGCAGTTCCGAGCCCACGTGGATATGGCCATGCTGCGGATCCCCCTCGCCGGCACAGAACACCATTCCGCCCATCGTCTGGTCGGAGCGGATCCGGGTCTTGATCGCCTCGACCAAGGTGTCATAGTCGTCCATCGCCAGCTCGGCCATGTCCTCGCCCTGGCCTACCACTGCGAGGCGCGCCGAGCGGAACATCACGTAGAGCGAGACCTCGAACCAGGTGGCCTTCCATCCGCTGAATACCGGGGAGGTCTCCCGGTACTCGTCGTCAGTGTGGATCCAGACGAACGCAACAGCATCCGAGGCGACCCCGGCCGGCGCCGTGAAGTCCCGGCCGCCCATGAGAACCCGGGGGCTCCGGTAGACGGTCGACAGTCCCGGGACGGGGGGAGTGGTGAACCAGGCTTGGATCAGCGCCCGCAGATCCTGGCGCTGAGTGACCGCCGACGGACCGGGCATCTACCGGTCCGGTCGGAGCGGTCCGTCCAGCTTCTCCAAAAGCGCCCTGCCCTCCTTGCACGGTATTCCGGGAGCACCGCAGTAGCAGGCGCCCTCCCAAGGGTCGGATGGGTCGCTGACCATGTCACCCCAAGCCAGGTGCGGATGATCCTCGCACACGTAGCCAGTCCCGAGACAGAACGGGCAGGCAGGATCTATGCCGCCGGGCCCGCAGACGAACTCCTCCACGATGCTGCGCAGTGGTGGCGCCGGAGGGGAAGAAGGCCGCGCTGGGGCTGTTGGCGTGTGGTGCGAATGGCCGAGCACTTCCCCGTCTCCGGCCCCGTCCTCCCGGGCGCTGGGGGGGCTAGCGAGCCGGGAAGATCTCATCAGGATTCCGTGATCCGAGCAGGTCGACAAAGCCTGAGTGGTGCATGGTCGCGGTGGCCGATGTGACCACGCCTGCGTGCTCAAGCTGGTCCACCAGAGCCTTGAGATTGGCGATCACGGTCTGCTCCGCCTCTCTCTGTGCTTCCACGCTGCCGGGGATGTTCCCGCTGATAATTGCCTGCCAGGTCATTGTTACCCGTCTCCTTTCCGGCTGTCAGAACAGCCACCATTTCCAGGTCGGGGCGGCGGCGCCGGTCCAGGAAATCGTCTTGCCGCTGGGCACGATGACCGTCCCCGAGGTCAGGCCCGTCACCACGCCGTCCACGGTGATGGCGGTCACCGTGCCGCCGGTAATGGTGACGGCGGCATCTCTCCAGAAGGTGTTCTGGTAGGCGACGGTGCTGGCGGGGACGGCGGGAGCAGTTACCGCGCCCTTGCCGGCCTGGAGGCTCTTGATGTCGAGGTTGGCGGCGCCCGTGACGATAGGAGCAAACGGGGTGTCGTTCGTCTGCAAGCCCACGGACCCATAAAGGCGGTTGCCCGGATCGTAGATGTGCGCCTGCGGAGCGAAGCCACCAGCACCGTCCTCATAGTCGAGGACGTCGATCACGATCTTGCTGTAGGTGTTGCTGGCCGATACATTCAGGCAGACGGCGCAAGCCTCGATCGAGGCGTAGCCGATCCAAGCGCCGTGGAAGCTGGTCCCATCCTGGCAAAAGATGCCATCGGCGCAGTAGATGGCACGCATCGACTGGATGCAGGTGTGCTCACCCACCAGAATCGGAAAGTAGGCGCCCTCGCATGAGTACCAGACACCGTTGCAGTTGTCGTTGTTGCCCGTCTGGGGCATCCCCAGTCCGAACTGCCATGTGTGGGCTGGTATGGTGGCCGTGGGTGGGTTCTGGTCCGCCTGGCTGCCCAACCTCCCGAAGTTGAACTCCGCGAGGCAGCGGGCATCGAGGCCGGAGACCGTGGAGTTGGCTGGATAGACGAAGGCAATCCCGTCGATGTAGAGCAGCATGTTGGAGAAGAGCGGATCGCTGATGCTCCACGATGGCCCGTAGCCTTCGGCCGGGGTCGGGCCGCCAAGGATGGATGCCTCTCCGAAGCCGCTGAGCGTGATGCTCACGCCCGTGGCGGTGGCGGTCGCATTCTGGCTCAGCGTGACCTGCGTCGCCGACTGGCGGGAAGCTATCCAGGTGCCCAGGGGGATCCCAGCACCGGTGACGTAGCGCCCGATGTCCGTAGCGACGAAGGCCGCAGTGGCGCTGGTCACCACGGCCGAGTTATTGGTGGTCACTCCATTGTTGAACGTGCGCCCGCTGGCGTCGTTGGAGCCGTCGGTCCTCGTTGTCTTGAAGACCGTCCCCGACTGCTGGGTGACCGTCTGGTGCCAGTGGGGAAGCGAGGTCGCATCCCCGGCGCCCACCAGCTCCAGGACGAACTTCTGCCCCGTGACCGGCATGATCGGCAAGGGCACGATCGCATTGCCCCGGGTCGCTCCGCCCTGGACATAGGACCCGTTGAGCATGTAAATACCGGCCGGGAAGAACAGCCGGGCGAAGTAGGTCCCGTTGGCGATTCCATTGGCGACCTCGGTGGAGATCGCGTTCCACAGGGCCGCGCTGTCGTCGGTGGACCCGTCTCCCTTGAGGTTGTAGGCGGTCTTGGCGTTGACCCCAGCGGACAGGGTCGCGGAGGATGGCACCGACAGCCCCACGTCACGCCTCCTTGCAGGTGAACGCCTGCCCCGTCGTCGCCCCGACGATGGTGACCGGCTCCTGGATGATGTAGGAGGACTCCATGACGAACGAGGCCGGGTTCGCCGGGATGCGGATGCTGCCCTGCCCCTGAGTGGCCGGCGCCGTGAAGTTGATCCAGAGGTCCCCGGTCGAGAGGTTCTGGACGAACAGATAGGAGCGGTTGGCGTTGACCGGAGCAAGCTGCTGGGACGTTCCGCCCGTAGCGATCGTGCCGGACCGGTCGGTGGAGAGGAGGCCGAACGGGTTGGGCATCGTCTCCTCCTTTACCGGACCCTGCGGTAGCGGTCCAGGGCGTCGGCCGCCAAGGTGAGGTTGTGCAACTCGGAATCCTCGGAGCCCTGCACCATGCGGCCCGACTGCATGGACTCGAGCACGATCGCATCCGATCCCCGGGTGCGAATCAGCGCCGTGGTCAGGAAGATCACGGCCTGCTTGACCGCATCCGGTATGGCCGAGACCCCCACCCCGGCGACATGGGGGTAGACCAGTGGGGGTGAGACCGTGATGGCGTTCCCCGCCACCCCCGTGACCAGCAGGCCCCGCTCCGTCGCCGCGGGCGTCCCCGTCGCCGAGTAGGTGCCGTCGTAGACCGTCAGGTGCGTTCCATTCGTGGCGTAGATCCCGGTGGGGTCCGCCACGGTGAGCACGCTGGCTCCGACACTGGTCGGGCTGGCGAGGATCGAGTTGGCGTAGCCGTTCACGTAGGTCCACTGGCAGAACAGCCGCTGGCCCGGTATGGTGATCGGGCCAAACTGCAGGGGGCCCTGGTTCGTGGTGGGCAGCCCGGCCACCGGCTGCGTCACCGTGAAGCCGTGCGTATCCACGAAGATTCCTGACAGGTCGGTGAGTGCCGAGACGGAGCTCGGCGTCGAGCCCGACCGGAAGTCCGTCACTGCAACGACAGGCCAGTTGCGCGGGTGGACGAATATCTCCCCCATGCGATTGACGCCGATCCGCTCGGTCTCCGTGTCGGTCGTCGCCCCGAGTACCTGATCGCAGAACCCGTCGGCGATTGACGACGCCCTGGCGATGATCTCCGCCAGCCTCGTGGCCTGCTCGAGGGCGGTGCCGCCGGGCATCAGGTTGCTCAGGTCAACGCCCGTGGGAGTTACCTGGTACTCGGCGACCGTGATGTAGGGCGCCGGGGAGTAGGGCGTACTCACTCCGACGACGGGCGTCGCCATTCAGACCTCCTGCGGGTTGACGAAGAACTCCCATCGGGCCACGGCCGGCAGCGCCCCGGTTCCCACCGTCTTTCCTCCCCACCGGCCCGACCGGTCGATGGTGAAGTCCCCGTGCCACACCCCGAGTGCGTCGCGGACCGCTGCCGGGCTTGTCGTGGTCCCGTCCTCCCGCAACGCGGTGAGCGTCACCGCCGTGGGGTCCCCCGGCGTCGTGACCGTGGACCCGTCGGCGTGCTGGACTGGTGCCATGATCCCCGTCCCCCGGGTGACGACCCAGGTCGTCGTTCCCTGACCACTCGTCACCAGCATGTCTTCGGCGTCGATGTGGATCGGGAAGCTTCCTGAGCCGGGGAACCCCGCCGCCGATGCCACCACGAGCGTCGTGGCCGTCGAGGAGATCGCACCCACCAGCACCGTGGCGAAGTAGAAGCGTGTCGTCACCCGCGCGACCGCCCCGATCTCGTAGGTGTTCACGGTCCTCTCCCAGTCGAGTCAACAGGCGACGCTTCCCCAGGGGACCCGCTCGATGCCACCGCCGAGCCAACCGCTGTGTCAGTGGCTACCGATACGTAGGCAGGCCGGACAACCGCCGTGGCCGTTCCTGCGGGGATGCTGCTACCCCGGATGATTGAGCGCAGCAGGTTTACAGCGGTGGTGACCAACGCCTGCAGGCCACGAGGGAACCCGCGTGACACCTTCGCCCCCAGCGTTGCGCTGGCGCTCAGGGGTTTCGTGAACCCCTGGACGACCGAAACCCCGGCGGCCACCGACCCGCTCAGTACTTTGGCCGGCAGACGCTGCACCGTCGGGGCCGTGCTGGCCGCGACGCTGAGACGCCTTGCTGCCTGCTTGACGACCTGGGTCGCCGTCGCCAGCGATGCTGCCAGGGTCGCCGAGAGGAACTTGCCAGCGCTGAGGGCCGCTGACGTGGTTACGCCAGCCGACAGGCTCCGGGCTTGCCCCTTGGTGACGCTCGGGGTCAGGGTTCCCGAGACCGCCATCCCTTTCGCCGTTGACCGGCCCAGCGCAGGTGACGTGGTGAGCGCTCCCGTAGCGACCTTGCCAATCTGGCGGACCTGGCCCGCCGCCGTCGCCAGCGATGCGGTGAGCGTGACGAGGCGTGCCCGGAGCGCCACCAGGGCCGGGCTCACCGTCACTGTCACCACCAGCGACCTCGATGGTGCCTTGGCCACCGCCGGTCCCGCCGTGACGCCTACGGCGGTCACCTTGCCCACCTGACGGCTCATGGCCGGCACCGTGGTTGCCTGGGCGCTCCGCGCCGTCTGGGCCTGCTTGCTCATGGTCACGGCGCTGGTCGCTGCCGCTACGAGAGAGGTGGCAAACCCTCTCGCCACCGAAGCCGCCGCGACGATGCTGGTTAGCACCCCCTTCCCGGCCTGCCGACTCACGGTGACTCCAGATGTCACCGCGGTGGCCAGTGGGTGCCCGGCCGACTTCGTGACCGCGGCTCCCGTGGACACCGCTGCGCTCCGCCCCAGCCCGATCCCCCGAGCGAGAGCCGCAGTCATGGCAACTGAGGCGCTCAGGAGCTTCGCCAGGCCCCGGGCGCCCAGAACGGGAGCGGCGGTCACGGATGCGGTGAGACCCTTGCCTGGCTGGCGCCCGAGTGCTGTTGCCGTCGTCACGCCTGTGCTCACGGGGTGGCTCGCTGACTTCGTGACTAATGGCCCGGCGCCTACCGAGGCTGCAAGAGATCTGCTCGCCTGACGGATGGCGCTGACCGAGAGCGAAGCGGCGACGGCAAGTGTCCTAGTCAGCCCCCGGGCCAGTGTGGCCGCCGATGTGACGCCCGGAGCGAACACCTTCCCGGCCTGGCGACTCAAGGATGGACCTGTTGAGACACCGGCGGTCAGAGGGTGGCTGGCAATAGACTTTGTCGCTACTGCCGTCAGCGTGGCTGCCACCGATCTGGCACTCGCCACTGCCCGGGCAAGAGATGGCAGGGCAGCAAGCGCCACGCTGCGCACAGCGCCCGTCGACCGCCCGATCGTCGGTACCGAGGTCAGGTTGGCTGTCCGGACCGCTCCGGCCTGTTTGGTCACCTGGGGAGAGGTACTTGTTGCCGCTGATCGGGCGGCCCCAGCACTCTTCACCAGCGAGGGCCCCATTGTGGCCCCCACAGACCGGCGAGCCCCTACCTGGCGCGCGAGCACCGGTGAAGCCGTGACGCTGGGAGTGAGGGTCTTGGTGAAGGTCTGCGCGCCGCCAGCGAGGATCTCCACCACGACCATGTTGTGTTTCACGCTCGGAGCGGTGTCGTTGATCGTTACGACCGTCCCCGAATTGGTCGTGTTGGCGTTCTGCATCTGCACCCAGAACGCCTCGGCGTCGGTGGAGTTGGTGAGCACCCCGGAGTTGCCGTTGATCGTGGAGGTCTGGGCGGTGCCCACGGTCGGGCCTGTGGCGTTGGTGTAGTTGTACACGACCCCGATCACCCGGCTCCCGGCCGCCGTGGTCGTAACCGATTTCGACGGCAGGGTGGCACTCGTCTGGGGATCTGTAGCCGTCGCGCCGTTCTGGGTGGTGGCGGCCCCCGTGAACACGATGGGCAGGATGAGGCTGTCGGGGTTCGCCGTCGCCCCGCTGTTCTGGGTGAAATTCGCCGTTACGGTCATGTTGGTCTGCGCCGAGGGGCACGAGGCGTACCACACCTCGCAGCTCCCTCCGACGTTGCCGGTCGAGAACGTGTTCGACCGAGCTCCCGTGATGAGCGCCCACGTGAGGTGACTGCCAAGGCTGTCCGTCATCGACGACACGGACTGGGAACTGGTCGAAGGACCTCCGACACCCACACACACGACGATGACCGAGTTCGCCGGGGGACTGAAGGTGTTGGACGTGATCGAGGTCGCGGGGGCCACGCCTTTGGCGGCCGGGGTCGACGCATCGATGGTGAGAGCCACTGGTCAGGGCCCCCGGTGAAACGAGTCCCGGTCGGTGCCTTCAGGATCCGGTCGGTGAACCAGCCAATAAAGGAACCAGCGGAGTTTCCAGACGAGCGCGCTCATTTGATTAAGAAACGCTAACGGTCCATGTGAAGCTGATCGAGTCACCGTTGTTCACATTGATCACCAGAAAGTCGGCCTTCGCGAGTAGCGATCCTCCGGTGATGCCCGTCTGGCCCGGGGGGTTGCCGGGAGCAACGTTGTCCGAGATGGCGATGGTGGCGATGGCCGAAGAACCGTTCTGCGCGCGCACGACCGTCAAGGCGGTGGTCCCGGACCCGGCGGTCACCTGCATGACCTCGGTGCGGATCTGGATGTAGTTGTTGTTGCCAGGCGTGAAGGTCGCAGACGTGTTCAGGGTGGTAGCGGAACTGGACCCCACCACCCCACCGGCTGCCACTGTGGCCTGCGCCGGCTGGGTAGTGGAGTCGGAGAGAGCGGCCTCCGTGATGGCTCGGGTGGCCGTGGCCGTCATGGTCCCGGTGACCCGGTAGGAGTCGTTGGTCGTAGTCGTGGTCACCTGCGAACTGGTCCCGGTGACCCGGGCCTCGGCCGACTCCGTGAAGAGCGCCACATCGGTGTTCGCCGCCGCGTAGGCGTCCGCTGGGTCCAAACCCCAGCAGAGGATCTTGGGCTCGGCCTGAGTGGGGGACGAACCGATCATGCGCCCCGTGAAGACCTCTCTGCCCTTTCGGGTCACGACGGTAGCGGCCATGGCTTACGATCCTTTCTCCCAGCCGCGCCGCCAGGCGTCGGCGATCTGAGCAAGCAGGCTGCGGTCAGCGGTCTCGGTGGGCTTGATCTCGGCGATAGGTGCCCCGCACCTCTTGCACGCGTCCCGCCGTGGGTCGTTGGTGTAGCCGCAGTTCGGGCAGGGACGCGTGAGACCGCTGAGCACGCCCATGTCGACCGTCACGGGGTCTTGGGCAACCAGAGGCCGCCCGCAGCGGCACATCCCCGGCCGCCTAGGGTCTTCCGTCCCGAAGCCACAGTCCTCGCAGCGCGACCGCCTGGTGACCGCGACCTCAAGAGTGGCGAGCCACTTGGCCTCGGCGAGGGCACCTACCTCGCTCTCGCTCATGCCAGCGATGGTGGAGGTACCTCTGGCTCACTCGGCGCGGGTGCCGATGCTTCCGTCGCCTGTGCCAGTTCGCCAAGGGGCAGCTCGCCCAGGTCGGCATGCACCCGGTCGATGTCGGAGAAAGCGATCAGGTGGTCGATCGGCTTGCCGGGCCCGAAGCCGATCCCCAGGTGGGTATCGATCAGGATGACCGGGTAGCCCGAGATGGTGCGGATGTGGCCGAGCGGGTGATGGGCCAGCACCGTCTCACCAACCGGATTGCCGTCGTCGTCCTTCCGGTCGTCCTTCACGGCTTCGCCAGCCTCGTTCAGCACTGGCGTGAGGTAATCCCGGAACGTCACCACCAGATGCCCGCTCGGGCCAGCCTCGTCGATCAGGCTCTGGACGAATGCCCTGTCAATGCTCACTGGTTCATCGCCCGGGAGAGGTTCACTGCCGACGGACGGTCGGCCTCGGTCGAGCCCTCGGGCAGCCACCCCAGAGCCTCTGCGCACGCCCGGCAGGTGATGAACCGGACCAGGCGGCCGTCCTCGGTGGCCTCCTCCACCTGGTGGGTGTGGCCGTCCGGACCCCCCACGCTCAGCACATCGGTCGCGTCGACAACCTGCTTTCCGTCCCGCACGATCAGCGGACCGGACCTCTCCGCGATGTACCTCGTGGGGCGCTCGCTCTCAACTTTCGTCGGGGTGGGCATCGGTGTCTCCTTCCATTCGGTCACATCTCAGGCACTGGCGGCCATGGTTTCCTGGGAGGCGGCGCCACAGCCGGGCGCCACAGGGGCACTGGTGAGTCGAGCGCCGGGTGTAGGGATTGAGCGCCGCCCGGAAGCACCCGCCAGCGAGCATGATCCGCTCGTGCTCGCGGTTCTCCACGACGACCGCCCCGCCGCCGAACGGCTGGTGGTAGCGGGTGCCCCCGACCTCCATCTCGATCGCTCCCCTGTCGGGAGCCATGATGCGGGTCATCAGAGCTGGAACCCATAGGCGTCGGCAGCGGCATTGGTGTTGCCTGAGCCTCCGGCCGGCAGCGTGACCACGATGGCCGTGTTCACCGCGGACGCCGGGATGGGCTGGGAGAAGTGGACGCTGAGCGGGGATGCCCCGACCAGCACCCCAGCAGGGAAGGTGAAGATGAACGAGAGCGTCCCCGTGATGACCCCCGTCACGGTGGCAACGACGGGGAGACCCGCCGTGGCGCCCGAGGCGGTGAGGATGAACCCGTTGATGTAGGTCGTCTTCCCGGCCGCCGCAGCGAGCGTGGCGACCGCGCTGGCATTCGCCACATTGCCCGAGGACGCGGTGATTGGGGTACCGGTGGCCACCTGTGCCGCCATCGTGGCGATAGTGCAGGTGCCGTCACCGTTGTCCGTGACCTTGTAGACGTTGCCGGCGGCGTCCGTCAGTGCGATGAGCGGAGAGTCGGGGGCACCGTTCTGGCCGGTGAGGAAACTGCCGATCAGGTTGCCTTCGGCCTTAACGCGTGAATTGAGGCCCATCTATGCCTCCTAAGGGAGAGGATCGAGCGGCGGTCACGAGAGTCAACGGAGCAGTCGGCGCCTGAGCGTTTGTGAAAGTTTCTTCACACTGCAAAACCAGCGCTAACTCTGTCGGTATCTCTTCGTAAACTTGGGATTACCAACCTACGGAAAGGGACCGGGGAGAGATGGACGCCGCATCGAAAGTGTGCACTGGCTGCGGCCAGGTCAAGCCCCTAACCGACTATGGGAAGCGGGCAGCATCGAGGGACGGCCTTCAATACAAGTGCAAGTCGTGCGTCTCAACCTACGGCGCCAGCTACTTTCAGCAGAACAGGGAACGGAAAGCGGAGTACCAGCGAGCATGGGTCGAGGCAAACCGAGACCGACACAATGCCAGAACTCGGCAGTGGTACGCGGAACATCCCGGTCGCCAGGTGATTGTCCACCGCAAGTGGCGCTACGGACTCAGCGAGGAGGAGTACAACCGCCTCTGGGAAGCTCAGGGAGGCACCTGTGCTATCTGCGGAGAACCGGATCCTGCACGTCACACGCTGAGCGTGGACCACGACCACGCCACAGGCGCGATCCGAGGTCTGCTCTGCACCAAACACAACTCAGCTCTCGGATTGCTCAACGATGACCTTGAACTGGTGGAGCGGGCAGCGGCCTACCTGCGCCGCTACGCCGCTCCACCAGCAACCATCAACGAAGCGGCGGGCTAAGTGTTCGCCGCTCCGTAAGTCGGTCTGATTCCTTGGATACTGCCTGAGAACAATGGGGCATACGCCGTGAGTGCTCCGAAAGCGTACGTGCTCACGTCCCAGGTGAACTGCACTGTCGGCCACGCGATCTGGAGGTTTGTTACCGCCAACGGCGGGGCCGGTCATTTCTGCCGGCCTCTCCCGGTCTCCCGGAAGCACGGACTATACCTTCGCCCCAGTGGGGCGCCCCGTGCCTAGTCTCTGAACCTTCCCGTCGAGCAATCCTCAGGCGGGCTCGGCTGCTGATTGCCCCTACCGGTGCGTTCTTGAACCGTCGCGCTCACCCTTTCGGATCACGCTGTGGTCGCACCGTCTACCGGGGTGTCCCAGCAATTCTCGGGGTTTGTCATCCGCTTATTACTAAGCGGCGGAGCCTAGTGGACTCATGTACTCCTGAACCGCGGTCCACTCCCATGCCGAGGGGATCTGCGAGTTCGGCACCGGGAGCGCCCACGTGAGGATCATGGCGTTGCCCGGCGGCATGTACGGGTGGACCCGGATGTCCACCATGCGCCTCGTGGGAGACGACTGGTTCGTAATCCCCGTCACGATGGCGCCGATCATGGCGTCGTTGGTCTGGCCGGCGGGGAACGTGATCCGGTAGCTCGAGCCCGACGGGTTGATCTTGATCAGGTCGCTGAGCTGCGACGAGTCACGTGCCGCCATCCACAGGTCTTCGGGGTCGGCGTATGTCTTCTCCCAGAGCTGCAGGAAGGCGTTCTGGAACTCGACGCCCGGGTTGCCGCTGGAGAGAGCGGCGTTCAGCCTGGTGTTGTACCCCCCCCGGGTACCATCGGAGACGATCGACATCATGCCGTCGCAGTCCGAGGCCGAGGCCGACGTGTCGCCACCGGTGGGCACCTTGGCCGTGGCCGTGAGCAGCGACGTCACACCACCTGCGCCGATGGTGAAGGTGTTCCAGCCGGTCCTGCCCTGAAGGGCCCTCGTGGCGTCGCCCGGGTCCGCGCCTCCGGCGTTGGCCAGGTTGGCATAGACGTTGTATCCCAGTGCTCCCTGGGCGTCGGTGCCGACCTTGACATCAATGACCTGGGTGACGCCGTTGGCGATGTTCACGGTGACGAGGGAAGACGGGACCGACTCGCCGAACTCGGCCTGGCTCGTGACCTTGATGTAGACGTTCGTGCCTCCGGAGCCGGATCCGGTGATCCCGCCTTCCCCGGTGGCCGGGGCTCTCCCGGTACCGGTGACGGTCCCCGGAGCCGCAAGGGCACCCGAGCCACCGGAGTCCGTCGTGCGGCCGGCGAGGATCATGCGCTCGTCGGCGATCATGTGGGCGGTGAGCAGGACATATTGGCTCAACTGCCTGATGTCCTGGAATCCCTGGCCAGCGAATTGCGCCTCCCACGACACTTGATCCGACCAGGAGAATTGCTTGTAAGTTACTGTTTGGTCGTCGACAGTGTACGAAATCTTGGGTCCACGGATCAGGTAGAGGTTCTGCGCCGCACCCAAGTTGAAGTTGGTTTGGGTCACCTCGGTGATCCCGTGCCGTGTCGCCGCTCCGGCGGTGCCGATGCCCGAGCCCGTGAACCCGGTGATCCGCTTGAACCGGCGCACCAGGCCCTGGCCGGGCTGGCGAGGCAGGCGATTCCGAAGAGGGGAGAAGGTGGGCACGATGTACTTGGCCGGAGCCTCAAGGTCGAATGGGACCAGGCCCGTGCCCAGAGGCGACGTGGTCGTGATGTCCTTCATGACCTCGGCCTGCGCCGCCCGGTACGCGGTGATCTGCGCCTGCACGGATGCCAGAACCTCGGCACTGGTCCCCTTGAATATCTGGCCGATCAGGGGGTCCGAGGCGAACTGCGTGTAGATGTCTGCGGCGTTGGTCTTCTCGATCAGGCGTCCCTCGGCGAGGACCCGCCGCGTGCTGGGCTCGAGGTTCCAGCCGGTCTTCAGCCGGGTCTCTCCCGCCAGTGTGGAGCGGAACGAGTCGTCGATTGCCGTCTTGAACGCCTCGAAGCGTGCTGCCAGGGCCCGTGGGTCGGGCCTACCCAGAGAGTCGTGCCCGTAGTTCTCTACGAGGTCGCCCCCCAGGTCCTTCTCCAGATTCACTCCCATGTCTTGTCCTTTAGGTGGTGGCCGGCCTGTCCAGCGCCGCTGCCCTCGCGAGCTCGTCGGTGGCGAGGCCGCGGAAGCCCTGGGCCATCGTCGGATCCGACATCGAGGCCGCCTGGTCCATGTAGTAGGCGGCCTTCTCGCGGTGGGCGTCGGCCGGGGAGGACTGCGCCGGTCCGTTGGTGGAGATCCCCGCCCGGCGTGGCGTCGGGGGGACTGGTGCCTTGGCGATACGCTCCACCGTCTCTTCCACCTTTGCCATCCTCCCGCCCAGGGCCTCGATGCCCTCGAGCGGCTTCATGGCCGTGGCAAGTTCCTTGTGGAGTGTTGCTGCGAAATCGCTGGGGTCGAACCCCTGTTGAGGGGCCTTCACGACGATCGGCGGGTTGAGCGCCTGCGCAAGCCCTTCAGCGAGCTGGCGCTGAGTCTCCTGTATCCCCGTCAGAACTTTCACCAGGTCCGGCTCGGCGCCGTAGTACATCGGGCGGCCGTTGGTGAGCGGCCCTTCGAGCTCCCCCTCGGAGATTTCGCCCTGGAGATAGGACCGCAGCCCGGACACAGCCTGTAGGAGGCAGTAGAGCGACCAGTACTCATCGTCGCCATCCGCCAGTTCATCGGCCTCCTGCTGGATCAGGGTGGCGAGGCCCCGGCACGCCTGCGCGTAGGCGTCGTGGTGATCCTGATCTCCGTCCCAGCCCGTCCCGCCCCCGTCGATACCGTCGTCCTGCTTGGTCAGGAGCCGGTCGGCGTGAAGCAATCGCCGCGCCAACTTGAGGAGTTCGGAGGCCGCCACCTTCCCGTCATCGGAGACCTCAACGCCGAACTTCTTCGCCGCGGTCTTAATCCTTGAGAGCGCACTAGCCTTGTCGTCGGCAGAGAGACCCTTGGTCTGGGGAAGCCGGGCAAGAGCGTTGCGGACATGGGCGGCAGCATGGATCGGCAGCATCCGCAGATCACGAGGGACCGTCTTGCCCTGGTCGTCTTTCGTGCCTCCGTCCTTGATGAAGGCGAACGCGGAGTCTGGGAGATCGTTGATCTCCGCTGTTGAAGCCTCACCCTTGTGGAGTTCGGCTCCGAGCGCTTTCCCCAGCGACGCGCGGCAGATGGCAATGGAGCGTGACTTGCGGGCTTTATCGTCGGGGTAGCGGGCCTTCATGTCATCGGAGTCATAGAGGTCCGTGATGCAGCGCTCAAGCTTGGGGTCGTCGGGGACATCCTTCGTCAGCACGTCCGCGAGTGCCTTCTCCAGGTCGGCTCCGCTCATCTTCTTGTCGCCGTTGCCGAAGGATCGGTGGTGCATGCCGGCGTCGCGCTTCTCCCCGCACGAGTCGCATTTGCCATCCCCATCGTCGTCCACGAAGGCGTGGGGATCGGACGGATCTTTCTTGGCCTGCTTCTCCACACCCGACATAGCCTTGGCCACAGCAGCGTCCACCGCTATCTGCAAAGCCTCGAGCGTGAGCGTCACGGGGGCACCGGCGGTCGCCTGGGGTACCTGGGCTGCCTGCTTCTCCATCTTCGCCACCGTGGCCTGGTGCAGTGCTTCGGGTGCTTGGGGACCGGCGTCGAAGGTGGGTGCCAGCAACGTCTGGGCCGCTGCCTTGGCAGCGGCGTCATCTCCCCCGTCTTCGGCCCCGCTGTCCTCAACCCGGGGCGGGTCCTTCGGGTCGTGAGCGTGCTCGTGCGGAGTCCCGTCGCCGTGGTCGAAGTGCCCATCGAGCGGAGAGTGCGGATGCGCGTGAGAGTGGGCCCCGTCCTCGTGGACGTGCATGTGGGTGTGGCCGGCCGAGGTCGAGACCTTGACGAGCTCCCCGTCGGCCTGACGCAGTAGCTCCTCAGTCCGCACCAGGCCTTTGTCGGCCACAGGCGTAATGCCGGGTGGCAGGGTGATGCTGGGGTCCTTCTCGGCCGACTTCGCCAACGTGAGCACGCAGGTGGGGTTCGCTGGCCGGTCGACCAGGCTGATCTCGATGATCTGGCCCCCCACGATCCTGCCGTTCGGGGCTCTGGCATCCTTGCGAATCCGGGGGTTCTTGATCCCCACGCTGTAGCCGGTCAGCACGTCTTCGTCCACTAGGCGCTGCGCGTCGGAGTCGACCACCTTGGACATGAGCCAGTGCCCGTCGCTTTTCACCTCGTGCTCGGTACCCTTGCCAACCGGACGGTGCATGTCATGGGAGAGCCGAACATTAGCTCCCGAGTCGAACCACTCCGGGACCGCTCCGGCGAGCCAGTCGGGGTCAAGGATCTGGGCATCCAAGTCCAGGTCGTCGCCCGCCGCCTTGCCATAGACGAGCAGATTGCCAGCGTCGTCCCTGCGCTTGTCGAGGACGTCCCCGAAGTAGACGTACGTGAGATCCGGCGCGGAGCGAGCGGGCATTGGGGGCCTCCTTCGATGATGGATGAACGCAGGTTCCGGCTGCGGTGGGAGAGAATGGAGGTACAGAAAGGGGGCTCAATGGACCAGTGCAAGGTCTCCGGTTGCACCGAGGAAGCGGTCCCGGAATGCGTCCTCAGGTTCCAGATGGTGGACACCGAGACCGTGGTCTACGACGACGACACCCGGCTCCATGAGGCGACGGTTTGCCGGTACCACAAGGGCGGCCAGTGAAGTCCAAGCGAATTGGGTCCTGGTACACCATTGCTCTTTGGGCCTTCATAGTCCTGGCGTTGGGAGCGTGGACGAACATCCTCGACGGGTACTTCGCTCCGGACCGACTCGTGCATCCCCTCTCACTGCTCAACTGGGTGGACGCCGCATTCTTCTCGGCCGGAGTCGTGACTTTGTGGTGGGCAAGGAGGTCCGAATGAGCATGGGACTCATGGAACACATCACTGAGCACTTCAGCGAGTCGGGATTATGTCAATGCCCATGTGACGAATGCACGCTGCCACTGAGTCAGTTCTGCATCTGCCTAGACTGCCCCTGCGAGAGCGACGCGGATCACGGCGCGGTGGTTCCCGATGCCTAGCCGGTCCTGCCCCCACATATGGGAGCCCGTACCGCAACCTCCGTACCTGACGGTTCAGGGGATCGACGCCCGGTGCTCTCTCTGCGGTGCCCGGGTCATCGCCACACCGCATGTGGTCACCTACGTACCGGGGGACCCCCACGTGATCACCTACATTGAGACACCGTGGCACCCGGACATCGAGGTCCTACCGGACGGTCGCCGAGCTGTTCCCCTTAGGCCGGGCGTGGACATCAGAGCGGCGATCAGGGAAGCTTCTCGGATCTTGGGCGAACGTCCGGATGCCTGAGCCCACACCCGCTCCCGTGGAGCCCGGCTGGTACGTCATCGTCCCCGAGTCCGGCACATCCATGCCGAAGGTAGCTCTGGTCTTCGAGCAGCACGGCCACCTGATGGTGCGGGCCGAGTCGCTCGGGGATCGCGACCTCGACTCCCGGGGCCTGTATCAGGGCTGGCGCTGGGGGCCACGGATCCCGCTGTGAACCTGCCGGCGGTCTGCAGTTGCGGCTGGCCCGTCTCATTCGACGTCTGGGCACCTGACTTCGGCCAAGGTCCGTGGTCGGACCTCCGCCGTCAGTGCCCACTGTGCCAGCGATGGCTCAGGCTTCGGTGCCTATTCTCTCCGGCCGGTACGTTCACACTTGCTGTGGTGCTGCCGGCCGGAGTCCTTCGGGGCTTCGGGCACCTGACTACGCCTCCGCCATCGCTTCTTCGCTGGCAGGCGTCGAGTCGTCAGGTGCCGGGGGATTGGCCATCTCGGCCGATGCCAGAGCACAGCGGCAACCGGGGTGGACCGGCGGGTCTCCGTTGGGGAAGTCGTCGTCTATGGAGATGACCCCGGTGTCCTCGTTCTCCTGACACTCCGGACAGACCAGATCGTCGTCCGCCGCCAGGAACCGCTGCGCCTCGATCCCGCTGGCGGCGTACTCGTCTTGTGTGGCCACCGTCACCGCCCTGGCCGTCTCCGTGGTGGCGATCAACTCCGCCCGGGCTGGGTCATCCAGCAGGCCCCGGATGGCGTCGGCTACCACCGACATGGGATCTCCGTTGTCGATGCCGTCGGCCAGGGCCTGCGCCAGGTCGTCAAGGCGGTTGTCGGCAATGGAGCGGATGTCCACAGCGGCGTCCGAGAGCATCCCGGCCAAGCCCCGAGACCCGTCACCTCCGAGCAGAGCCGCCTGAGCTCGCCAGTTGGTCAGCGTGTCTTCCGGTACCGCGTCGTCGCCGGCAAGGGCCGCCTGGGCACCTGCCGAGCCCGTCACGTACGCCTCCGACCGCAAGTCAACCATCAGCTCTACCCGGCGCGCCTCCGGCGTGAGGTTGGCAGAGAGGACGGTCTTGGCGTGCGCCCTGTTCGAGGGGTCCGCCGCCTTGCCCACCTGATTGGCGTAGGCCCGGACCGCTCCGGGGATGTCACGGACCAGGTTGCGGAATGCCGTACGAACCTTCGTGGTGTACTTCCGGGCGACGGCATCACGTGCCGAGTGTAGCGGGCGCATCCTGCCCCGCTCCGAGGCTAAAGGGTCCTGGCTTACTCCCTTCACTGCGGCCATCGTGGCGAGGCGGGTGGCGTCCATGTCAAAGCTGGCTCCGATGTCATTCAGAATGCCGCCGACCTTCATCAGTGGGGACCCGAACTCGAATGGCCTCCATGTCCCGAGCTTGGCCCGCTTCGCCGCGAAGGTCAGGAATTTCTTCGCCTCCTCATCGGCGCTCGGAGCCCCTGGTGCTACCAGAGGCGTGGTCGGGGTCGGGGATGGCGCAGGCGACTGCGACCCTGGCTGAGGTGGCTTGGTGTCGGGAGGCACGCCAGGTGGTGTCGCATCCGGGAGCGCCGTCATGGACCCCCGGAGAGGCTGGATGGTGGCGCCGGCCACGATCATCGGCTCGTTGGCCTCCGGGATGTCGTCGAACACAGGTAGGCCCCGCTCAGCCCGGCGCTCGTTCACCGTCCACACGCCGTCGCGCTGCTCGGTGGAACGGGTCTTGGCGATGGCGTCCTCGTCCTCGTCCTCGATGCCCTCGAACTGGAAGGTGAGCAGGGGGTCCATGCCCACGTAGCGGATAGCGAGGTGGTTGATCCAACCTGTCATCCACAGGAGATAGGGGCGGATACCGCGGCGGTAGAGCGTGTCCTCCATCGACTCGGAGAAACCCTTGCCCCCCAGTCCTCCACGGGACGGCTCGAAGCCAAGCTCAATAGGCAGCAAGTCGAAGTAAAGGCAAATGAGCTTTATCAGGAACTCGTCAAAGAGGGGCGTGTACTTCTCCCCGAACTGGGGCATCGCGTCCGGCTTCATGCCCCGCGGTAGGATCCGGAGCCGGTGGCGCTCGGCTGTGTTGCCGGAGAGAAGCTCGTTGAGGATGGTCTCCCACTGCAAGGCCAGCTCCGGTGGCCAGTCGGCGTCGACCAGGATCCACGCCTCCGGTTGCACCCCGGAGTTGTACTCGGCCCTGATCCACTCCTGGCGCTTCAGCCAGAGGTCCAGATCCGAGAGTACCTGCTCAACAGGGCCGAACCCATAAGGTGTATCATTTCTCACTAACTTAGGGAAGTAGCCCATCTCGTCGGCTGCAAACTGCCCGTCGGCTCCGCCGCTGTCCTGGTATTCGCCTCTGGGGAAGCCGTAGATGAACTGTTGGTACGCCGGTGCGGGTGCCTGCGGGCGATTACCACTCACGTCGAGCAACGGCTTGATTGTGGACCCGTCCACGCTCATCAATGAGTGCAAACCACCGTCCATGGTCCGCCACGGGTAGACGGTACAGGCATCGAAACGGAAGTGATCCTCAATGCACATCGATAGCCAGTCGGCGAACTGGAGGCCGCGGAGCCGGTCCGGCCACTGGAACCACCGGGTTACCCGGTCCACGTCGTCGGCGAGGTCAGTGGCGAGCTTCTGGCGGACGGCCCGCTGGTCCCCGTTGGCTTGCGCCATGGCGATCCGCCGGACTGCCACCTGGTTCGGGACGATGGCCCAGTCCAGATAGGCCAGCTCCTGCTTGCGGATCTCGATCGCCCGCCGGATGATGCCGATGTCCGACGCCTGGCGCAGCACCCGCCACGGCACCGCCTGCGTCCCGACGCCCGGAAGGTTCCACGAGGGCGGGTACTCGCTGCGCCGAGGGTACGGGTGCCCATCGGGCGACGGCGGTGAGATGGGCGCCGGGATGACCGGGACGCCGGGGCCGAAGGCGTACTGCTGGCCGAAGTTGTCCCCTCGTGGCAGCGCCGCTGAGCCATCCGGCCTGGTGTGCAGGCCCGTGCCCATCTGCCCGCTTCCGACCGCGGCGAGCTGGCCCGGTGAGTACTCGGCCACCTGAGAACCGGGCGGCAGAGTCAGACCCGCTTTCACCATGCGCTCGACCGTGGAACCGTCCAAGACGATGCGGCTCACGCTTTGGTCTCACCTGCCCATGCGTTGGCGGACTGAGAAGCCCGGCAGGCCCAGTCCAAAATCTGGCTCGGCCGAGCGGGGACGGACAGGAATGCGTAGCTCAGTGGCGTCCGGGGAGATCGTCAGCTCGTCGGCAAGTAGCCCGACGGTTGGCACACCCATAAAGGTGAACGACTCCTCGCATAGCTTGCACCAGATTCGGACCGTCGCCGCAAACCCACGCGGCTCGTCATCCTCGTCATCGGAGAGCAACCGATTGACCTCGACCTGAGCAACGAAGTCCTCGTGGCGGCACGGACGGTCGGGGTCGAATGTCATCGGCGGGCGATCTCCTCTCGCAGGGCATCGATGTGCTCGAGTACAGTAGTGATCCCGCCCTGGGTGTGTTCGTCCAGCCGGTCGAGCACCTGTTCCACGTCCTCAAAGGTCTTGGCCGCCCTGGCGTCGGCAGCCTCGTTCTGGAGGTTCTGACCCACCATGAGAGCGGGCAGCAACACGAGCTGGATGAAGTTCTGGCTCACCCACGTGATGACCAGGATGAACCCGCCCGCGGCGAGGAACCCTATGCTCGGGGGGATCACCTTGGCCGCGACCAGCGTGGCCGGCAGGGCGCAGAACGACAGCAGGCAGAAGATCCAGAAGGTTGTCATAGTTCCGACATGCGTCGTCAGAGCCAGAGCCAGCCGCTTGTTGAAACGCTGGTAGGGCGTCTCGGCGGGTAGGTGGTCCACAACCCTGCCGTGGACAGCATGACCCAGACGCGTCCAGCCATGTGCCGGCCTGAGGCTCACGGTCTGCTCGGCCAACGCTTCTTCGCTCACCCGGCCAGCTTCTCCCGGAGCAGGTAGCCCTCGAGCTGCCACACCTGACGAACAGCGTGCTCGTAGGCCAGGTCCCGGCCCAGATCAGCATTGAAGTTCTCCGGCGACGCTGGGGCCGAGAGACCGATCACCACAAAGCCGTTCCTCATCACCAGCATGCAGACAGTCACGACCTCAAGCCCGTCCGGGATCACGTGGCTTCCGGTGGCGGAGCCGTCGGCCAAGCCGGCCGCGGTGATGAAGTACCGGTGGGCGATCCTCTTCTCGATGTCGGCCAGCGACACCCTGGGCGCCACGGCGACGGCTGCCGCAACCGCGTCGTCCTCCTCGAGCCCGTTGCTCACCCTTCCGCTCCTTCCGTGGGTGGCCAGCCCTTCAGCCGTACCACCTTGCCCGTGGGCGGGACGCCAGCCGAGCGCCTCTGTTCCCTGATCCGCCGGCGCCTGGAGTCCCGGTTGCCTGCCTGAGCCTCTGCCGCATCCAGCGCGCCCCGCAGCGCCTCCACCGTCTCTGCTGCCATCTCGCAGGCGCGCATGTAATTGGCAAGCTGCTCCCTGAGTGCGTTGTTCTCCGCCTCAAGCCTTCGGCACTCGGAGCACCCCACCACCGGGACCGGAACCGCAAGATCGGGAACGTGGCTCATCCGCGCCGGCCGGCCGCCGCACCACAAAGGTGCCGGTGCTGCTTGTCGGGATGCTGCAGGTCCCGCTTCACCTGCTTGGGCGTGGGGCGTCCCTTCCTCTCGCCGGGCCGGCACCGGTCGGGGACCGGAGTCGTTGCCATCCGATGCCCCAGACGCTTCATGGCACTCCTCCTGCTGGATTCGGCGTGGATCGGTCCTCGATCGGCTTGCCGCACCACCGGCAGACACGAGCGCCGGCGATGTTCGGCTTCTCACAGTGCGGACACGGCGGGGCGGCAGATCGCATCCAGCCCTCCGTGGATGTCGGCACCAACACCGAGTAGGCACCCGAGCCGCCGTCGACCTGGTCGTCATGGGCCCCATGAGGGAAAACGTCATACTCCGCCAAGCAGTCCTCGTTCCAGGGCGCCTCAAGCATCTTGACATTACCCGCCTGCCACTGGGACGCAAGCGGATCCGCCCGCAGCACCTTGTCACCGCTGGAGGTCCGCCAGTTTACCGAGAAACCACCGAGCAGAGGCACCAGCGTCCCCGTGATGTAGAGCTCCCCCTCCGAACCTGGCTCCTGTTCGATCCAGACGGGGCACTCCCGGCCGTCCTGGATGGCCGTGTGACGCATCCGCTCCTGAAGGTCTTTGGCCCGCCACCGGCCCCGCCGGACATCGGCGATGAAAAGCTGGCCGTTCGGCGCCCGGCCGAGCTTGAACCCCACCGTCCAGTCCGGGTCCGACTTCTCCCGCTTCTTGCCGGCAGCCAGATCCCACCACCGGACGAAGCGACAGTCGGCCGGCAGCGCCGAGACGATCTCCACCGTCTCCCGGGGGAACATGCCGCCCTTGCGCGGCGAGGGCCGGCCCTGGTACTGCGCTGCGAACCAGTACGCTCCGCCCGGGGAGTCCCGGAGCTGGATCAGGTAGACCTTTTCGAACATCTCGACCCACAGGGGCTCGCCCTCGTCCCTGCCAAGCGGGTCATTCTCCTCGGCCAGCGCCGGGAGACGGACCTCGGAGAAACCGGCCTTGCGGATCAACTGGCCGCCGATGTCCTGCTCGTCCCATCGGGTCATGATAACCAGAACGGACGATATCTTGTGGAGCCGGGTCCGGCCGACGGCCAGCCACCAGTCCCAGTGCTTCCTCTGGACTACCTCTGACTGCGCCTCTTCGGCATTCTTGACCGGATCATCGATGATCAGCAGGTCGGCAGGCTTTCCGGTGACCGGGCCCCCGATGCCCGCCGTCCGCATAGCCCCCCGGCGGCCAGTGATCTGCCAGCGGTTGGCGGCGGAGGAGTCCGACCGGACGGACACGCCAAACACCGAGGGGCCGAATTCCTCGAGCACGTCGCGGGCCTTGCGACCCCACTCCGAGGCGAAGTCGGCTTCGTAGCTGGCCAGGATGACGCTGCGGTCGGGAAATCGTCCGAGATACCACGCTGGCCCGAAATGGGAGCATAGCGAGGACTTCCCATGCTGAGGCGGTACCGTCACCACCGCCCGGACCGGTTCGAAGGCCGCCCGGACGATCAGGTGGTTGACAAACTCAAGATGTGGGGCCGGCCTCCACCAACCTCGGCTTGCCAGGATCGCCAGGGCCGCCGGGCTCGTCCTCGCCGCTGCTATCTGAGCTTCGTGCAGCGAGAGCGAGGAAGCGGACTCCGGCGTCCACGACGCGCGGGTCGTTCGTTGGCTCAAACGTCATCGCCTGCCGCACGTCCGCCGAGACGTCCAAATGGTCACGCCGGGCCCACCGGTCGGGGAAGCGCCGTGCCAGAAACTCAGCCGCAGCTCGCCAGTCCTCCGGGATGGCCTGCTGCCACTGGGCCACCATCCTGACCTCAGCTCGGGCTTCCGCTTCGCGAATAGCGTCGCGAAAGGCTCGATACTGACCAGTGCGTTCCCGCTCTCCGCGCTCCATCCAGCGCCAGAAGGTGGCTCGGGAAATACCGGCGTACCCGGCCGCTGCCTCAAGGTAGTTTCCGCTGCCGACCGCCGTCGCAATCCGCTCCCGGACAGCGTCGGTGAGCTTGGATGGTCTTCCCATGGATGCTCCCGAGAGTCAGTGGGGGCAGGAGTATATTTCACGCCCTGCTGGCCAATGTCAACACCTGGCCCTTTACCTGCGAGGATGCAACACCGAGCTTGGGCGCAATCACCCCACCACCTCGGATGCCGAAGTGGCATGCTCACGACTTGTTGGGCGGGGCCTCGGCGGGTCTGGGATGGCCACAGGCGTGGCAGAAGGGATGCTCAGCCGGCCGCAGGCGATGACACGTCCCGCAGTACCAACGCTTTGGCGGACGCCAGGTCGGGTTCTGCAGGCGGAACACGATCTCCTCTGCCAGATCGGACAGACGTTTGTCCACCCGGCGCTGGTATGAGCGCACCGACGCCCTGGCCTGATCCGGGATCGGTGCATCGACAGCCCCGCGCGCGCTACCTACCTCCGTCAGGCTTCCACCGTATGAGGGACTGGCGGCAAACTGGAGGAGGCGGTAGGCCGCCAGGACTCTAGCGACACTGGGGGGCATCGGCCTCTCCCTACTCCCGTTGGGCGGAGCCATGCCCGCGGGCTCGGGCCTGACAGGTGGCCGATCCACGCGTCGCACGCTACCCAATCCTGTGTCGCCCTCCCAATCAGTGACACCCGAATTTCGCGGAGTTTAGCCTACCGGCGCTCCACTCCCCTTTCTTTGAAAGATTGTCACTGGGGGCTTGACAGTCCCATCTGTCGGGTGTATGGTCTACCTACAAGGTAAATTCAACGACGAAGGGAGACCCAAACTCGACAGGATCCCAAGTGAAAGGGCGAGGGCCGCCGGTCCGGCCTAGCCCTGGGCTCGCTGGGCCAACATAGCCCGGTGGTTCGAGGCGGCCGGGGGAAACCCCGGTACGTACAGGCCAGCCGGGTTGAGGCCCTTCCCGGGGCAACTAGGGTCGAGAGGCGCCACGCGGGTGGTCTTCGGGCCCTCGCCCTTCGCCGCAGCCCACAAGGTAAATCTCACCCGAAGGGAGATCCACATGGCGAAGACCGCTGTTACCCCTGCTCCGAAGCCGAAGCCTGTACCGAAGCTGCTTGTCGGCTCCGGTGCTCCCTACTGGGACCTGGGCAATCCGCACCAGATTCTCTACGTTCCGAGGGCGCGCTGATCCCCCCAGCCGCCTTGCCACCCACGATCGGGGGTTGGGCTCTGGCTCAGCCCCCGAGAAAGGTTCAAGACCATGAAGCTGTCCTTCGATCACGGCCAAGCGGTCCAGTTCACCGCCGTGTGGCCGGGGCGCTTGCCCGCGAGGAGGTGCCTGCCTGATGGCCGATGACTGTCCCGCCTGCAGCTTCCCAGATGGCGCCCGGGAGCCGCATATTTGCCTTGGGCCGGCTCCTCCGGGGTCCTGTTGGCCAGCAGATGTCGAGGCTGCCTTACTGGCCGATCTGGTCTCCGCTGCTGGTATCGCGGAGACGGCTGGCGTGAAGCTGAACACCGTCCGGGTGTGGAGGCGCCGGTGGCCGACCTTTCCCAAGCCCCTCGAGGCTCCGGGTGTCGACCGGAAACTCTGGCGGTGGTCGGAGGTCAAAGCATGGCTGGAGGGCGGCCTCGCTGCCCGCCGCGGTGACGAGGGAGCTACGTCATGAAAGCTCTTACGCTCACCCAGCCCTGGGCCACCCTCGTGGCGATCGGTGCCAAATCGATCGAGACCCGGTCCTGGCGGTCCGCCTACCGGGGACCACTGGCGATCCACGCCTCGGCCAGCATGCCGGAAGCTTTCCGACACCTATGCGTCCCCGGCCCGGGCTACACCCGTAACGCCATCTGGGATGCGTTCCAGACTGCCGGCGTCAAGGGGCCCCGCCGCACTGATCGTCGGGTTACTACTGGCAACCTTCCCCTCGGCGCCGTAGTGGCAACGTGCGAGCTCGTGGACTGCGCTCTCATCGGCGGTCCGTACTCGTTCCGGACCGGCCTCGTGGAGGGCGACGAGGGTGACTACCCAGGCCGGGCCGTCCTGGTGCGCCGGGAGGCTATGTTGTCGTGGGATCCCCCCGGTGGGGTACTCATCCTTGACGATGCTGAGACCCGGTGCACCGACGTATCGTCCGAGCTCCCCTTCGGCGATTTCACCCCCGGCCGCTGGGGGTGGATCTTGGACAACATCATCGCCCTTTCCGAACCTATTCCCGTCAAGGGCGCGCTCGGGCTTTGGGAGTGGCAACGATGATCCGTTTCCTCGCACAGCTCGCCGCTGCCGGCATCGTCGGGTTTGCCCTCACCGTCCTGGCTGCCCTGGCGGCCACCCTCATGCTGATCGCCTTCGGTCTTCTGATCCTGGTTTGGCTCGCGGGCTTGATCTGGGTAGCCGCCACCATTGGGGGAATGAAGGCGGTTGTTTGGCTCGCGGATTGGAGCCGGCGCCGGATTGAGAAGCACTACGGTGCCTCCCACCAGGAGCTTCCTGATTGGTTTGACCGGCCATGACCGTCCTCGGTTTCGCCCTCGCGGTCCTGGCTGCCCTGGCGGCCACCCTCATGCTGATCGCCCTGGTAGCACTTCGGCTCGTCCTGCTTCCCGTGATCCTCCTGGTCACCGTGTGGGCGGTGCTGCTGCCCAGGCCCCGGAAGAGAAGTCGCCGGCGACGGTAGCCATGTCCTGGGATTTGCTGGAGCTGTCGGGCATGGCCGGCCTCGCTGTCGCCCTAGCCGTGTTCGCCCTGGGCTGCTTGCTGATCGCGGTCGCCCTGGCGGGGTGGTGGCTCTGGCAGGTAGTCCGCTATCTCCGATGGCGACTTGCCAATCATCGGAATCAGATGTATGATGACCGTACAAGGTAAACCTCCCCGAAAGGAGCCCACCATGAACCTCCCTGCCCACCGAGCCGCCTTCATCGCCTGCCCCAGCGACCACTCGCTGGACAACATCACCGGGTACCACGTCCGGGTGACCGTGACCGACGAGGGTCACATCGTCAACGGCCCGGTCATCGCCGTGGTCGAAGGCGCCACCAACTACGGCGCTGCTCTCGAGGTCGTCCACGCCTACCGGGATGCCCACCCGAAGGGCTACGCCATCATTGACCAGATCCACGCCTGCGGGCACTCGTCGGCAGACTGGGACTGGGCCGAGCGGGCGGAGATTGTCGCCCAAGTCGGATGACGTGCGACGCCACGACCTAGGCACCGGACTCGGGGAACGCCTCCGGCTGGCTCGGGAAGAGCTGGGCTGGCCGGTTATGGAGTGAAGTTGACAAGGCGGCGCGGGCGACCTACGAAGAAAGTATCGAGCAGCCCAAAGGCACTGGGTAGGGCAGAGGATGGCGGGACTGACGGACTACCTCCTTATCTTCTCCCGCCCATCTCAGGGGACACGGGCCTCGCAGACCTTGCAGCGGACAGCGGTGAGCTTCAGAGCCGTGACGTCGTCTGTGAACATGCGCCGCAGGATTCGCTCCGGTACACCTCGGTGGCCGCAGAGGGTAGGCCAGTACTGGCGGATGCCATCGGGGTCAAGGCCCTTGTTCGGATCAAGGATATGGCGCTTGCCAGCCGCGTAGGAATTGGTTGTGAAGATATCCGCGGGATCCATTGGCCCAAAGAGTATCCCCCCTGCCCCGACGTGGGTCGAGGATTCAGGGCAGTTGACCCTTCGGCCCGGTCATCTTCGGGTGCCCAAGTCGATCACGGGGAGGCTCCGGCGTACCGTGCAGGTAGCGATCCTTCCACCAGCAGACCGGACAGTCCCCCTGCTCATACGGCCAGTCAGGTTCCGGACCGGGATCTTGCCAACCCTCCCCGACGACTACGCTCGTGATTCCCTCACTAGCACCGCATCCTATACATCGGCACCACGTGCCCATCAGAACCGCAGCAGGCCCGAGACGGGGCCACCCGTGGAGGTAGACTAGCTCCTTCGGCGCCATGGGTTCTGGTTTGGGCTCCGTCACCGGGTCAACATACAGCGCGCGGTGGACGCTCGCCGCTACCACGTGAACCAGGCCAACAGTTCGGTCGGTCATCAATCTACCCTTCCTCGCCGCGCTCACCGAGTTCCTTGGCCACCCTCCGGAGCACGTCGGCGACCTCGCCAGCCGTGCGATCCTCATCATCGTTCCAAGCCGCGATGTTGTCCCAACCCAGGCGACGAATGAAGCTCTCCAGAGAGCGCTCCGCCTGGCCGACGAAGTGCCTTCCCCGCCTGAGGCGGGCATCTGCCCGGATCGCCCCCGCCGCGCACCAGCGTTGCGCTCTCGGGTCCTCCGGCTGGCACACCGCCCCACCGCCATCCCTCGCACCCACGCCCTGGACCCAGCCCCCGAACTGAACCATGTCGGCGGCTGCCAGAAGGTGAGCAATGGTATCTGCGGTCGGCTCGGCCGGCAGCGTGGCCCCGGCGCCGCCCCTGCCCCGCCACGGCCAGGTCACTTCGAGGCCGCCAGCCAGGTGACCTCCGCCTGGGCACGCGCGAGCAGGTCAGGGTCCGTGTTCCGACCATGCTCGAGGTCGCTGTAGACCTGGGCGGGGATGCCCAAGGCTTTCGCCAGATCCCGCAGGCTGAGGCCCGCCCCGACCCGTGCCTCCCAGAGCCGCTGGGCAGCTGAGGTTGTGAGGGTAGGAACGGGACGGGCCCCGCCGCATCGGTTCACGCCGGGTCGATCACCGTGGCGGTGAGGGTGTTGCCCTCCCGGTGGATCTTGACACTCAGGCCGGCCTTGCGCGCCAGGGTGTAGACCTGGGCGCTGGCCGTGGCGTGCGGCGTCTTCCCGCCGGTGGGGCCGACGCTCGGAACCGTGATGACCAGCGTGCCGTCGCGCTGCAAGGCCTCGAGGTACTCGGCGTTGCGGCTGCCGGCCCGGACCCGGCCGCTGGCGCCGGTCGGAAGGTGAATCTTGTCGGCCGCGTAGAAGTGTGGTTTGCCCTCGCGGTCGATGACCCGGGCCTGAAGGATGCCCTTGCCCCGGGTGCGGCGGTAGAAATCGAAGGTGAAGATGCCGCGCTGTCCGTCGACGGCGATCTCCTGGCCCTTCGCAAAGGCCGGAGGCTCCGGTGCTTCGGGCACGAGTACAGCAAGCTCCTCGACGGGCTCGGTGGCTTCGGGTGCGGCGTCAAGCTCTGCAGCGTCAATCATGGACCTTCCCCTTGCTCGGACGACGGGCCTTGTTCCCGCCGATCAAGCACCAGTATCCGCACTCTGTCACCAAAAGCAATGGGTAATGCTCAGAAAGCACGTGAACAGTCCTTAACCCTTCGGTACGTCGAAGGTCTCCAGATGACGCAGGTGCTGGCGGGTGATGGCCGGGAGGCCGTTCCACCAGCCCCGCAGGCGACGCAGCCAGCGCCTCACGCCAGCTCCGGATGGAGGGCCGCCAGGCGCTCGAGCGCCACGGCGGTGTACTTCGGGACCAGCTCCATGAGTCTCGCCCTCCGACCCCCCAGTTCGCATGCGACGGCGGTGCTGCCGCTCCCGCCGAAGGGATCGTAAACCAGCGCGCCCGGTTCACTCGAATTTTCCAGAGCGCCGGTGATCAGCCCCAGGGGTTTGGTGGTCGGGTGCAGCTCGGAACGCTTCGGTCGGTCGACGTCAAGCACGGTGCTGGCGGCCTTGCCGTACCAGGGAAGCTCGCCCGCTCCCGTTCCCGTTGCTCCATAGAGCACATTCTCATGGCGGTAGTGGTAGTCCGAGTGACCGAGCACCATGGTGTCCTTCTTCCAGACCAGACTGCGCTCGAGGCGCCAGCCGGCGGCCCGGATCGCCCGCACGAAGATCAGCCAGTGCCGCCCTGCCGGGGCGGCACTGTAGAAAGGAGCGCTGGGGATCAGGTGCGAGGTGGCCACCCGGAACACCCGGGCGAGGAGGTCGGGAAGCTCCGCCAGGTGGTCGTTGTCGATCGTCAGGGCATCCGCCGTCTTCCCCTCGTAGTCGACGCCGTAAGGCGGATCCGTCCACAGCAGGTCTGCCAGCTTGCCGTCGAGAAGCCTCGCCACGGCGTCGGGGTCGCGGCTGTCCCCGCACATGAGCCGGTGCTCGCCAGCCACCCAGACCTGACCCGACGCCACCTTCCACTTCGCTTGCAGGGCCTCGGCGGCGTCGACGTCCTCGGCAAGACAGTCTTCATCACCAGCCGATCCCCCGGTACCGATCCCAACGCCGATCCCCTTGCCGAACCCTTCTAGCATGAGGGTCAGACCGGCGTGCAGATCCATAGCATCCATGTCAATCGAGCCCATGAGCGCCTCGTAGGCTTTCGGGCTGGCCTGCGCCAGCGCCGAAAGTGGGTCGACCAGCGCCAGGGCCAGGCGCTCCTCTTCCGGGCTCAGGTCGATGTAGCTGACCGGTACGACCGGCTCGTTGCGGCTGAGGGCAAGCGCCACGCGCAAGTGGCCGTCGACCACATGGCCGGTGCGTTCGTTGACCGTGATCTCCGAGATCCACCCCAGGGCCTCCAGGGCACCCTCGAGGGCTTCCCGCTGGTCGAGCGGGTGGATCCTCCAGTTGTCCGGATGGGCCAGGAGGCTGCCCGGATCCATGAGGCCCGCTCCGGTAAGCCGGTTGCGCCAGGGATCAGCCATCGAAGTCCTCCGGCGCATCCATGGACGTGTCCATTCCCTGGGGCGCAGGCGGAGGGTGAATCCCTGAGCCGTTACGCGCCCTCCACTCCAGATCGCCATGCAGCCGGTGGGCCAGGGGGCGGAGCACATCACCCACCCAGCGGGCAGCCGTGGCCAGCCGGTGGCGGATCACGAGAAAACCACCGCCAGCCAAAACTCACCAAGCGGGTCTGCCCGTACCGATAAGCCCCGCGCCTCCGCCACGCGCAGCATCATCTCAGCGTTCTCGACGTGGACTGTGAACTCTCGCCGTCCCTCGCCGGTATGCACCCAGACCATGCCCAGCTCCACTTCCAGCGTAAAGCTGGGATCGTCGGTATCGAAAGGGAGAAGAGGCTCTGCCGTCACGACAGCCGCCGGGGAGCCTCGCCGGTGAAGCCCTCGTACCGCTGCAGGGTCAGGGCGACCATCCAAGGGTTGGCGTCAATGGCTCGCGCGGACCTACGGAGCTGCTGGCAGGCAATAACGGTGGTCCCGCTGCCGGCGAAGGGGTCCAGCACGGAGCCCCCTGCAGGCGAGGAGTTGCGAATCCCGATCGCCGCCAGCTCCACCGGCGTGCTGCGAGGCCGGCGCGGGATCTCGAACACCGATGTCTGGGTGTTGTCGCCGTGCCAGCGGCTGGCGTCGCCCCGGCCTCGCCCTGCGCGACCGGTGCCGGGAAGGTAGCCATACAGCAGATCGCCATGGGCCTGGTTGTACCCAGGCTCGTCGGTGGCAGGGCCGTCCTGCACCCACGCCAGCGATTCGTGCAGCCGCCACCCCGCCGCCTCAACGGCCTCCCACGTTTCCAGAACGGCTGCCGGCGGTGCCAGGACGTAGAACGGGCTCCGGGGCTCCAGGAAGGCCGAGACGTTGCGAAGAGCTCCAACCAGCGGGACGCCGGCTGGCGGGCTCGTCCAGACCATGGCCGCCTTGGCCCCGGCCATGAGCGCTGCCACGTCGTCTCTGGCGAGCACGTCGCCGCACATCACCCGATGGGAGCCGGCCGCCCAGAGCTGGCCCGGCTCCACCCCCCACTGCTCGAGGAGATCATCGCCATCCGGAACGTCGTCCTCGGTGACTGGCTGCTGGCCGAGGCCGGCGCCGACCGTGGTTGCCAGATCCTCGAGCATGGCAACGATCGCGGGGTTGTCCGTGCTGATATCTGCCAACACCACGCCCAACTTTTCTCTATCGGCGACTGCCATGGCTGCGATGGGGTCCAGGGTGGCAATAGCCAGAGCCTCCTCCGCCTCGGAGAGCTCGACATAGCTCACGGGCACCGTGGGGTCGCCACGGCCGGCCGCCAGTTCAACCCGAAGGTGTCCGTTCACCACGTAACCCGTAGAGCGATTCACCGTGACCCGCTGGATCCACCCCAACTCATCCAAGCTGCCGGTGGTGGCCTCGGCCTGCCGGCGGGGATGCAGCCGGAAGTTCCGAGGGTTGGCGACCAGCGCCTTCGGATCTTCGTCACCCTGGCCGACGATCCGCGTCCGCCAGCGGGGCGGCGCCTCCGGCACTAGACGGCGAGCTCGGGGTCCCAGAGGCGGTGGTCGGGGCAGGTCACGGTGTAGGTGGCCGTGCCGACGTACTCGGCGATCAGCTCGTCCGTTCTCTTGCACCCTTCGCGCAGGCACATCCCGCCCGGGTCCTCGTGGGTCACGGACGAAATGATACGCAGGTGGGTGTGCCGCCGTCGAGAAGCCCGGCGGGGCTTCGCTCTGGCGTCGGTAGCTTCCATGATGTTCCTAATTGTATGGGCACCTCCCGAAGTCCACAAGCTGCTTTGTCTACAAGTTCCCTCGTCTCCTTGTCATCCGATAACTGGCTAAATCTACAATCTTAGAATCGTCCCGCATGGCTTGACACCCTACCGCCCCAGATGTATTCTGTGACTACAAGGTAAACCTACCGGAACGGAGACTGATCATGGACTCGCAGATCACCGCAATCACCGCCGCGATCAAGGGCGTCAAGTGGACCCCCAACGTGTTTGGCGGCGTCGACATCCTTTATGCGGCCTACGGCAACTACCCCCGGGCTCCGCGGCTGCGCCTGGCGCTGGACGACACGGACCTTCAGGTCCACCTTTTCGAAGGCCACGTTTGCACTGGCTCCATGCGATTCGACTCCGGGATCCCGACCGTCGTAGTCACCTCAGCCGTCGCTACCGCGGTGGACGAGGTCACCCAGACCACCTGGTCGGCCAGTGTCGGCCGCCGGATCAGCCGCGCCGTCTAGTCCCCATCCGCCTTCCCCCAAAGAAGGAGCCCGTTCATGAACCACCAGTCGCAAGTCCCGCCCGTTGTCTATGCCTACCTCCGCAACATCGGCACCGATCCCCGCAGCCACCCGACGATCGCTCAGGTCTTCAAGCCCGGCCGCGGATGGGTCCGCTACCCGGGCCGCAAGTTCATCAGCGCCTCGTGGGCTCAGAAGCTCCGGGCCTCGGAAGGCGTCACGCACCTGGGCCTGCGGGTCGCCCCTGGCCGGGTCGCCGACTTCAGCGTCGCCGAGATCCTCCGGCGTAAGCCCTGGCCGGTGGCCTAGTCGCTGTAGCTGAAGGGAACCGTAGAAGCGTCGGACCCCCCGGGATGGGGGGTCCTTTGTGTTGCGGCCTCGAGAACCTCGAGCGCCGTTTCGATGGCCCGCTGGCAGATCGCCGACCAGTTGATCTTGCCCGGCGCCCGGTCCATGCGGTCCCGCAGGGAATCCGGCAGGTAGACGTTCAGGGGACGGTGCTGGCGCTGCCGGCGCGGCGGTGGCCTCCAGGTCGGGTCTGTGGTCATCGCGCCACCGCTGGGAAGCTCGAGCTGTAAAGCGGCTCGGGAGCGGGGCCCCATATCTCCCCGACCTCGGTAGCTCCGCCGGGGCATACGTAGGCCCTGACCGACTCCCGGGCCCGGGTGGCATCGCAGGTCACCACCCCGCAGGCTGGGCACCACACGAAGATCCGCTGAGTCCGTCCGTCCGGCGCGGTGGCGACGATCCGCTCGAGGTCCCTGCCGCAGTGCTCACACATCACCGGCACCGACCCGGTGGTCACCGATGGGTCCCAGCCGATCAGGGCGTTCCAAGCGCTGGCAGCGTCCTCTCCCGGCCATGGCCTGTCCACTTAGAACTCCCCGGCGGCGAAGCTGCGGACGATCTCCGGGAGGCTGGCGTCGAGGCCCACGCAGTGAAGCGTGAGTGGATCGAGGGTGTCACCGATGCCTCCGGGGGTCGGCGTGAAGGCGCAGTCAATGAACCTGACCCCGGGTGCCACCTTCTTGCGGAGGCTCTCGAGCGCGATGGCCGGGTGCATCGAGCCCGCCCAGGTGGCGTTGTCGGTCAAAGCCACGATGGTCTCCGCCGGCAGACCCTCGGCTTCGCACCAGCGCATGGGCACCGAGGCATCGGTTGCCTCCGGTCGCATGTGGCTCACCGCGGCCACCGCTCCATGGAACCGCATCCGGGGACTGATGGTGAGGGCGATCGGCCTGGTGGTGAAGCCCAACACGAAGTACTCGGGCTCGGTGCGGGCGATGACCAGCGCCATGGCCGCTGCCGCCTCGGCCGCCGTGATCGGGTAGTCGGCCACCCGGTAGGTGGTCATGGAACCCGACACGTCGACCGCGATCAAGGTGCGCTTGCCGGTGGGCTCAACCCCAACCATGGCCGCCTCGAAAGCTTCCTCGAGAGCGTCATTGATCTGCTGGACCGGCGTCCAGGTGAGAGAGCCCCTTACCCCGTGGCCTTGGCCGTAGATCCGCCCGGCGAGTAGGACTGCCATGGGATGCACCCTGGCCTTGCTCAGCCGCTCCGGGCTCGTCAGCGTGGCCACGGCGCGCTTCAGGCCCTCGCTGAAGGGCTTGACCACTCCCAAGCTGGTGAGCCGTCCCAGGTTGCGAAGCAGCGCCGTCGGCGGCATGGACTCGAGAAGGGCTGCCCAGACCTCCGGGCTGTCGTGCAGCTCGGTGGGAACCGTCTCCCAGGGCATCCGGTACACGCTGATGAGCTGGGCAGCGCGCTTGGGATCCCGGGTCGCCTGCAGCTCCTCAAAGATGCCGATGATCTCCGGGAAGCCCGCCGGCCGGTCGACGCCCGTGTCCGCCTCGCCCTTGCCAGCAGCCCAGGCAAGCAGGGGAGAGGGCCTGGCGTGGCTCAGGCGGAGCAGATCCCGGTGCGACCAGCCGTTGCGCTGGCGGTACTTCACGAGCTGGTAGGCGAGAGCGGCATCCTTCCGGCGCTGGATCTCAGCTCCGCCCATCCCGCTCTCGGGGTCGAGCATGCCCTCGTCAAACCCGGGGAGCTGAGGACTCATGGCCCCGCGGCTGTCGTACCAGGCAGCGATGGCCCGCCGTGCTCCCCGGCCCCATCCACCCATGGCGTCAATCGCAGCGGCGAAGTCAAAGATGTGAGTGCCGATCCGGCAGACCATGGGCACGGCGCCATAAGCCAGGGTGCGGGTGCGGTCGTCGCCAAGCTTCGCCGCCATGGCGAGGGCGAGGATGGCCGGGTCATTCTTCGGCGCCCGTCCGGTGTCGCTGATCTCGGCGATGCGCGCTACGGTGCGGGGCCCATCCTGGGCGATGCACCGACGGACCACCGCGGCGTTCTCCAAGGTCAGCTCCCGCTCACCGCTGTAGTAGGTCCCTCCTGCCGTTCCAAGAATCAGGAACCGGTCGAGCCTAGTCCAATCGTCAACCAGGAAGGTATAGCCGCCGGCCTCGTTGCGGCCCATGCGGGCCTCACGCCCTGGGATCGGCTGGCTCTGGGGGGTCCGGCGTGGATCGAGGTCTCGAAGGTACTGCTTGACCGCCATGTGTTCCCTCCCGGGCTGTAGGGTGCCGGATGAGTAGTTGGCATCGGGTTTTGGCGCTCTGGCCGCTGAGCTACAGGGTGCCCCTTGAGGACCCTGGCAGGATTTGAACCTGCGACCTCCCCATCCAGAGTGGTAACCGACGTCATCCGACCCGGCTAGACAGTATGTGCATACGTAGGACCGGGCTGTCAAGGCTTCGGTAGCAGCGTCAGGCGGTAGAGGGGTACGGGGACCGGATGAGTTGTGGACGTCGGATGGCCCGGTTTCCCGGGTTGCAGGTTCTTGGCCTGCGGGTCTCGGGCATATGCCCGTGGCAAGATAACCGACTGATCCTCCGACCCAGTCCCCTACCGGTCTTTGAGTGCCGGATGAGTGTTCGGGGTGGGAGAGCCCGAAGGCGTCTCAGTCCAATGAGATAACCCACTAACCCGTCCGACCCGGCCCGGGATTATGGGCATATCCTCCGGCGGGTTGTCAAGGGTAGCGACCAGCTCACGTCCTGGTTCCCACGGGGGCTCGCCGCTCACCACCCGTAGCTGCAGGTGCCAGTGGGCATCGAAGATCGCCCCAGGTTCCCAAGGTCCCTCGCCGCTCACCACGGTCAGCTTCATCGCATGATCCGATCCAAGTCCCGCTCAAGCCGGGCCCGGCGAGCCTCCGGTGACCAGTAGCCCTCATCCGGGCCCGGGAGCAGACTTGGCGTCGCCGGCCCCTGGCTGGCCACGACAGGCTCTTTGCCGGCGTGGGTGGGGCAATGATCTCGAGATGGGTGTTGGTGCGCCCAGCCGTGATCAGCGGCCCAGCGCCGGGCCTCTATGCGGTCGACGTGATCCGGCGTCCTGGTGTCACAGGTCGGGTGGTCGCAGCGAATCCAGATGTGCTCCTCGACGCTCACCGGATCACATCCGCATAGACGATGGTTACCCGATCATCAAGAAGAGGAGCGATCGCCGGGCCTACCTCCGCCCAAGCGAGCCGGCCATTTCCGCACCCAGGTCTGGTCAGAAGGATGGCCTCCAACCCCATACGATCCGCCAGATCCATTAGCTCCCCACAGGACCTGCCGATCAGAGCGAGGTCTGCGGGCTGACGCCAATGGTGCTTGACCGGGAAGCTGATCAGCATCGGCTCGCCCGGCATAAAGAGATCAACGACGTGGTTCCCGCGACGCCGGATGGATTCGCCAAGGATCTTCGGTAGTCGGGGGTACCGCTGGGCTGCCTGGGCTGCCGTCCCCCGTCCCATGACCGCGGTCCCATCCTTGCGGGTGGCACCGTTGACCGTGATGCAGCGGGCGTCGCCCGGCAGCCGCCAGAGGTCCCCGCTGGCTTGCTTCATGCCGGCCATCCTCCCACCGGGTCGTATGCGATACCAAGCTCGCAGCCGTTGTCGACCTCGTCCGGTGTGGCCTGTCGGCTCGCCCATCCCTGGGTAGCAGCACAGCGCAGGCAGCGCCATTGCTCGCGGCTCCGGTCCCAGCGCCAATGGGTCTCTACTCCGCACGACCCACAGGGCTGTACGGCGGGGTGCTCGGACGGAGACCCGGGGATGGCGGGGCCAGGACCGGTGTCGAAGAGGCGAGTAACCAATGAAGACTCCCTTTCCCTATCCGCGCTTGCTGGGCTTCTCCGCACAGGTCACCCAGTGGTTCAGGTGGAGCGCCTTCCCTGCTCGCTCGTCCTTCGGCACCACTCGGTAAGTCCCCGCCGTCTCGTTGATCTCTATGTTGCCGTCGGAGCTCGGGCCAACATCGATCGGCGCTGAGATGCCGGTCCTGAGATGGCGAAGCCAGAGCACCGGAGCCCGGCATCCGTCCTGACGACAATATCCCCGCCTGCTGCGCTGGGTCACAGGAGCATTCCCTGGGCTTCGGCCCACGATCTGGCAGTCGCCTTCGCCCATTGCTTGGGTTGGGCTACTCGCCAGCAGGCAAGGCGAGCATAGTCGGCGCTCAGGTCCAGCCCGACACCGTGGCGGCCGAGGGCCTGGGCAACACCGACGGTCGTACCCGTTCCGCAGAAGGGATCGAGAACCACAGCCGGGCGGGATGGGGGCGGGATCCAGCGGTCAAGGTGGTACTCGCGCCACGGGCCAACCTTGGGGCGAGCGGAATAGTCCTGCTTGCCGCCCCAGTTCTGGCCCTTCGACGCGCTGGCCATACCGTGAGCAATCGCCTCCGCATGACGCATGCCACCATTCCCGCTCCTTGGATGGTCCGTAAAGGGGGTGCAGGCGCAGGCATAGCCAAGGATGGTGGCCTGCGTGCTACCGACAGGGGCGTTCCCGTTCATCCCGCGAGAGTTTCCATTTGGCTCGCTCCCATCACGCTTTCCCGGACAGCGCTGGGTGGTCTCGTGATCCACTTCGAGCCGCTTCTCCACCACCGGTCTCCGCCCCTCGCCGCAGCGCAGGCAGATGGCAGGAGGGCTCCAACCCAGAATGATCCGACGAGGCAGCTCCGTCGGGAAGGCCGCGAAGTGATCTATGTCGAGCATTGTCATGGGCTGGGTGACTCCCTGGCGAAGCCTGTCCTCCACCATCCGCCAGAGCGCCACCAGCCCGGGGTAGACGGGATCGAGCGCTTGCGGGTAGTCAAAGAGCCCTCCCCCCTCATAGCCAACCGGCTTCTTGAGTGTTCCCTTGCGGATCTCCTGCCACTCACCGCCGACCTCCACGAAATAGTCCGGGAGCGACAGCGGCTCGGTGGCCATGCGCCAGATAGAGCCGGGCAGTTTACCAAGCGGATTGGTCTCACTTGGCCCACCATCACCGGCGCCGCTGGAGTAGATGTCCCGGATCTCGTCCACAGCGCTGTAGTAGCTCTCCGATTTGGTCAGGTGGTAGAGGTACTCGAAGTCGTCCCGGGTCCGGTCCTGCACGCTCTCTGGCAACCCGTTCGCCTTTTCCCAGATCCCCACCTGGCGGGCGATCCAGCCCATGCCGCGGTACTCGGTGCATCCACACTCTAGGCACCCGACCACCCAGTGGTGATCCCCTTGTCGGTGGGTGCATCGGCAGACCCCCGAGGCCACGCCATCCTCGCAGCCGATGATGAACCGCTCGGGAAGTAGCTGGCGGGACTTGGAACGTCCGAAGGCTGCCTGTTCGTAGCGGTCGGGCGCGTTGCGCCGGGTGGCCTTGATCTTGTTGGGCGACCCGTCTGCGGCCACTCCACCTCTATGTCCGGTTCCGCTCAACGTCGACTTCTCTGAGATCCCATCGTTGTTGTGTCCCCCGCTTCCCGACCGCTTGTCGCCCAGGTTGATCCAGACCGAGCCGTCCGGCGTGAGCACCCGCCAGCATTCGGCCATGACGGTCCACAGCGCCTCAAGATAGAGACTGGGATGGCTCTCGTCGCCCACCTGGCCGCTGTAGTGGCTCTGGCTGTCGAGGTAGCTCCGCAGGGCGAAGTAGGGGGGGCTGGTCACGATCAGGTGCACCGAGGCGTCGGCCAGCGGGATCCGTAGGGCGTCGCCTCGGAGAATCAGAGTTGCCGGCGTGGGGCTCATACCTCGAGGCGGACCTGGTTTCGGGACACGCCGCTCACCTCCTCGGCATGCAGGCTGTCTGGGGCGTGTAGCGGGCACAGCGGATCTTTGGCCTCCTCCGGCGCAGGGCAGGTGCAGCGCCCGTGGTTCGGACACCAGGTGGCGGCCAGGCCGGTACATCTTGGACGAGGCTCGCGGCTCATGAGGGAAACTCACTCCATACCCGGTCGTCCAACTCACGGCCAGCGGCCTTCCTGCCCACCCGGTACATCGCCGTCAGGTTCGCCCGGTCGTGGTGCGCCCGGGTTGCCTCTCCCCAACGCGGCCCGTCCGGGTAGCTCAGATCCTCGGCACGGTACAGGGTCCCATCGTCGGCCAAGACGTGGCCATTCCGGAAGTCAAACACCCCGTCGCGCATGGGCGCCAGCGGACTCCACTCACCCCATTGCTTAAAGAAATACGGCACCCCCGCGGCCACGCTCTGATCCCGGATTGTCCGTGCCCAGTCAGGATGCATCGGCCTAGCACCTGAGCCGCTCTCACCACCGACGATCACCCACGAAATCGATGGTGGACTGTCCACGCTTTCCCAGTGCTTGCCATCGGGAGTCAGGCGAGGAAAGCCAATCCATCGGTCAAGGCGGATCGGCCCGAGCAGCGGCTCGCAGGAGAGGAAGCGCACGGCGGCTGGCGTCTGCAACAACAGGGGGATACGTTGATCGGCCCAGCGCTGGTTCTCCACACTGACGCCGAGCCAGACATTCGGAAGTACCGTCGGCCACCATCGTTCACCGTCCATCCAGTCGTACGGCGGATGCACGCAGCCCTCGGGCGGATCACCCAAGCTCATGCGCCAGTCAGCGAACATCTTGGCGCGCCCGGAGCCGACTACCGCCTGGGCCTGCTCCAACGTGACATCCCCGACCGGCGACGCCTTCGCCGGCTCACCCGGCCTCCACAGCGTGGGGCCGACGTATACCGGCCCTCTATCGGCTAGCTTCTCGAACCACGAGAGCATCCGGCGAGGGCGCTTCGTGAGGATCTGGTAGATGTGCTGCGGCGTCTGCGCCATCACGCGCCACACGGCGTAGATGAACCAATCCGGCACGCCGTCGTGGAATAGGTCACTCATGCTATTGACGAAGATCCGCCGGGGCGTCCAGTGAAACGGCTTCCCCAGCACGTCAGGGTGGATGGTCAACCCAAACCCGGGCCCGCTTGTCTTCGGATTCCCGTCACACCGGTACCGGGCAGATCCCATCGCCTTGAGGCGCCTGGCGTCCCGCAGCGCGTAGCAGTTGTCACACCCCTCCGACACCCGGTCGCAGCCGGTGACGGGATTCCAAGTCGCGTCGGTCCATTCGATCGCGCTCTTGTCACTCACGGGGGATCTTCCCGCTCCGGTTGTCGTCCGTCCAGACCTTCCGGGCACCACCTTCTGGAGTAGTGGCCGAGAGCCGCCGGAGAATCATGGGCAAGTCGCTGGGCCGCCACAGCTCGGCGCCGATGGCCTCCGCCCACTCCCGCCGGGCGAGAGTGCATGACGAGCCAGCCGTTGCGGTGGGCGGCCTCGATGATGGCGCTCTGTAGCTGGGCTTCGGTCATCTCCCGGTCGAGAAGCTGGCTCCCGGTGAGGCGTGAGCCCCGCCGCGCCGGACGTGATCGAGGTTTGCGTGCCTTGCTGGCAAGCTGGGCCTCGACCACGTCGGCGTCGGTGGGCTCGTTCATCAGCCGTCGTCCCTTTGCCGGAGCACTTCTCGAAGGATCTCCGGTGGCAGGGTGCGTTCCGGTACCTGGCGGTCGCATTCGCAGAGCCAGACTCGACCGTAGCCATCCACGGTGACGAGGTCGATCTCGGACGAGCCGCAGGCAGGACAAGGACCGACCGGAAGAAATGACATGTCGGGCCGATCCCAATCAGGTTCCTTCGCCCCATGCTGTCGCTGCCAAGCGATCATGGCCTCGGAGATCCGGCGAGCGTCTGCCACTAGGTGTGGGTCGGAGACCTCATCCGCCCAGAGCGCGACCATGCCCGGGGCATGGCTGTCTCGGCCGCGCAACAGGAAACAGGGCTCGCCGGTGGCCTCGCAGCCCGCCGCGGTCTTGCTGGCGTAGTCGGGAGCCCCGTGCTCGGCGTAGCCCATCAGGACTCCTGCGGTGCCGGGCCGAGGATGATGACGGGCGCTCCGGCCGCTTCCCTGACCTGCGTGACCGCGGCCTCGAAGGCTTCGCGCTCGAGGCGGTCAGCGTCGATGACCTTGTACATCAGCTTCAGGGGCGGGCCGATCCGGAATCGGAACATGATCCGCACATCGGTGAGCGGAGCACCCATGAACATCGGGAGACGAACCACGAAGCTGGCGGGGATCTCCAGAGTGCCAGCCTCACCTGCTGTGGCGTTGACGGTCTCCGCCCACTTCAGTTGCCGGGCGCCACTCTGGAGCCTGTGGCCCGCGGTCCAGTCCGCCTTGAGGGTGCCCTGTAGTGTCTGGGCGATCTCAAGCATGGTGGCGGCGTCCGGGTCGACCACCTGGCTTGCCCGATCTTCCAGGATCTCGGCGAACATCTCTTGGGAGAGCGGCCTCTCGTTGAGATCGGGACGGAGCCACTCCTCCCACTCCGGCGTCCGCCGCTGGATCATCTTGACTCGGTAGTCCCGCCAGCCTGCAGCGTTGCCCTTGTCATCGTTCAGGACTGCCGCGAGCACCTTCGGGCCGTCGTCGGCGTAGGCGACCAGAGGATAGGCGCTGTCCTGGCGCTGGGCGAGCGCCAGCATGAAGCTCACCGGGTCATACACCTGGATACTTCCGGTGGGCCGCTCGGGGTTGGAGCGACGGCTGGTCTCGTCCAGCGTGACCCAACCCGAGCCGGGGACGTAGACGGTCGCCCATCCCGGCCCGCCGAGCACCGGCCCCTGCTTGACCCCGGCCGCATCGAAGGCCAGGTCCCTCACCGCGTCTGCTTCCACTCTGTCCGTCATACCTTTGTCGCTCCCCTCGTGGTTCGGTGGTGCTCGGGCCTACTCCTTGGACGTCTCGGCGCTGTCCGGGAACATGCGGGCGTTGGCTGGATCGTGCCGGACCAGCTCATGGGTCTCGGGATCTTCCCAGTAGACCTTCTCCTCGCGGTCATGCTCTGGAAGGACCGTCGTGACGTGGTCGATCACGTGCAGGTAGTCAGCGCCCTTTGCGCCGGGCTTGACCTCGATCTTGATGGTGATGGTGCCCTTCTTGCCAACGAACCCGACCCGCTCAACCAACTCGGCGAGCTTCGCCGTGACCTCGTGGTCAAATGCCCCGCCTCGGTGCCTTGCGAGCCACGTGCTGGCAAGCGTGATGCTGGATTTTGGTGCCTGTGCCTCTGCCATACCTCTCCTCTCTTGCTGCCATCGTGATCCGCTTGGGCTGGGTGATGCCTTGCCGGGTTACCAGTCGCCGCCTCCACCTCCAGAGTCCCCTCCTCCGCCGAAGTCGAAGCCGCCGCCAGATGAGGATGGGTCGTCGTACGACGGGGGCGGGTCGTAGCTGGGCGCTGTAGGTGGATCGTACGTGGGTGCGGGGTCGTAGCTGGGTGGCGGCTCATAGGATTGCGGGCTCCGGTCGTCGTCGTCCCACCTGGCTTCGTCGGGATCATCGACCAGATCCTCCATGGCCTCGTACATGATCACATCTTGTAGCCAGGGGTCGCCGCCGTACCAGCCGCCACCCCAGGACCGCCCCATGTAGCTGCCTGCCGGGTAATAGAACTGCCTGACACCGTTGCGATGACGGTGTCGGAGTGGCTCGGGCTCTTCGGCCACGGTCCCGGCCATGCGGGTCACCGTACCGGTTCCGGCGATGCCGACGGCCACGGTGTGGGGACTCGGCCGATAGATGGTCTTCGCTTCCAGCATGGAGCGCCGCCCTCCGGCGACGATCTCACCGATGGTCGACCAATCCTCCGCCGTCTTCGCGTGGGCCATGTTGCCCCCGGCGTTCTCGTAGGCGCTCTGGGCCGAGAGATAGGCATTGCGCCGGGCCTCGTCGGTGCTGTCGGCCAGATCCGAGTGCGCAACCAGGTCCGAGCCGAGGTCGTTCCAAGCGGCGGTGACCTTCGTCTTGCCGGTCCGGCGAGCTTGCTTGCTCCGTCGGCTGACCATGATCAGGGACACTCCGCCGGTTCCCAGACCCAGGAGGATCAGGATCGGACCGAGAGGGTTTGCATGCGAAGGCGGCGGCTTCGGCTTGCCTGCCTCGGTCTGGGCTGCATAGGCATTCTGAATCGAATCCACGAAGTCCGAGACCATGGGCAGGAGACCCTGCTTGCCATGGGCTCGAGCCGCAGCGATGGCCAGCATGTCGGCTGTGCCCGATGGGCTCCCCGGCGGCGTGCAGCCCGCGGTCCCAGTAGGGCACGGCTTCACGATTGAAGAGGTCGCCCGGAAGAAGTGGCTCTGGGGAAGCACCATCCCCACCGTCGCCGGGATTGCCGTGGTGGTCGCCAGGCGGTAGGTGGTGGTCTCGACTGCAATGGGAGCAAGCGGTGTCGGGCCAACCGCCGAGTCGGGCAGGATGGCGATCAGGATCGGCGTGGTGGCATGGTCGAGCTTGCCTCGCAGCGCAGCGGTGTCACTCGGGCTGATGGAGCTGGCAACCGCCGGATCGACTACCAAGCGGCTGGTGCGGAAGCCGGCGGCGGCGTTGTCTACGGCGTCACGGGGCATGGCTCCGGCGAGACCGGACGTGAGCACCACCCACAGGAGGGTGGCGAGGAGAACCGTCGCGTGCTGGCGTCTGGTCATGAGCTGGTTCCTTTCGTTGTCGTGGCGGAGTCTCCGCCTGGTATGGATCGGAGATGGCGTTCCGGTACCTCGCCGAACAAGCTGGCCCCGCACAGCCTGCAGACGGTCGGGTTGTCACTGAGATCCGTGGCCCCACAGTTGGCACATGACGGGCACTGAGCTTCGGTGGTGGGTTCGGTCACTGTGGCCTGCAATAGGAACCGACCAATACGGTCCCGCAGGATCGCGGCCTCGAAGTCGTCCGGCCGGCGTCCCGCCGCCACTTCATGTGCCAGTTCGGCAGCGTCTTCAAGCAACGCCCAAGCGTCCACCCACATTCGCCGGACAGCTTCGCTCTCCCCCTGCGCCCAGAGCGGGGTCTCGGTCACTTCGATTCCGGCGTCCAACACATCCCCCACCGTCGGCCATGCGGATGTCCGGGTTGAACCGGAGTACCACAGTGCTCGCAGATAGTCGGACTTTCCAAGAGATCGTCTACTGCAAGGGCTTCTTTGGCTGCGCATGCCCGGCATGGTCTGACGGTACTCACCCGGCACCGACATCCGGTCTCGGCGATTCCCTTCAAAGCGGCACGGAGATTGGCGATTCGCAGCTCGTTCATCTCGGCCTCGGCTCGGGGAGGTAGGTGATCCGTGCCGCCCGGATCGTCCACAAGTACGACCGTGCCAGCAGTCGCACCACCCAGGAGGCGTGCTTGCTCACCGCAAATTCAGCCGCGAACCCTCGGCAACGGAGAGCCAGCCCGATCCGAATTGGCATGAACGCTGCCACCACGGTCCCTGCTTGGAACCATGATGGGTGAGCACTCGCCAGCCCTCCAAGGGCCACCGCCAGAGTGGGGCTCTCGCCGCGGCCGGTTACCACGAAGATCCCGTCGTCCAGCGTGAATACCGCCTCTTCCGGGGCGTCGCTCTTTCCGGCGTCGACCGATTCCCGCAGCGCGGTCATGAAATCGACTACCTCCTGGCGGGTCGGGTCGGTCAGGCCGCTCACCATGCTCCTCGCCAAATCTCAGGGGCGCTGCCGCCCACCGCGATGGCGAGGCGGTCCGCGCTGTCCCGGTGGATTGTCTCCAGGTCACCCCGCAACAGCCGGTCGATCTGGACCCGGTAGACCTCCGGGTCGCCTCCGAAGGTCGCCGCCATCTGGGTGGCGAGGCGCCGGACACCGAAGTCGTTTCCGTGCTCATGGTAGGCAAGCATCAGCGTGGTGCGGCGCAACCTGGGGACGATCGGCTCTGCCGGCAGCATCCTCTTCGGCCCGGCTTTCGCCGCCGGGTTGGATCCACAGCTCCGGCAGTACGTCGAGAGCCCGTCCCGGCGAGCTGTATTCGGGAAGAAGTCGCTCCGGACCTTGTCGGTGTCGCAGCCAGGGCAAAACTTCCCGGTGGGCGCCGAGACCAAGATGGGCAACTGGATCGGCTCAGGCACCGGGCATGGCTCCGTCGGGCATCTCCCACTCGGGCTCGTCGGGGCCGGTCGGGGCCGAAGGCTCCGCGGGAGCGCACACAACCGCGTCACCATCAGCCCCTTCCTGGCCCCCCGGCCGCGGGACGTTGATCCCGGGCGCCTCGTCCCTCAAGCGGCGCGCCTGATCATAGGCCCGTCGGATCTGAGCCAGTAGGATTTGAATGCGAACCGCGAAGCCCTCGTCAGCATCAACCCGATCAGCCACCAGATGCTCCGCGTAGGTGACCGTCGAGTGATCCCGCCCGAAGGCGTCGGCGAGTTGCAGCACCGACTGCCCCGTCAAGGCCCTGGCGACGTACATGGCGACATGGCGGGCTTCGCTGATGCGCTTCCTCTGGCTGACAGAGAGAAGCGAGGTGATGGACACTCCGAACACCGCTGCGGTCTCGGCGAGGATCAACTCAAGCGGGAAGCTATCGAACCGTTCCACCAGCGGGTGATCCTTCTGCAGGTGCTCGGTGATCTCCGATGCCTGGGAGTAGATCCGATCGACGCAGATCGGGCATGCGTAGACCCCCGGACCAGCCACCTGGTTCTTCGCCCTGGGTGGACCCTTGTGGATCATGCCACCCGGCGGAGCCCCTTTGTCGCCGTAGAGCTGGCCGTGGGCTCGCAGCTCATGCTGGCCCCGTCCCCACTCGTTGCGGTCGCTGCCGCCGGAGCACCCCGGCTTGCGGCACGGGAACTTGAATGCTGAAGGAGCTTCGCCCCGGACGACCTTCCGTGCCCGCTGGTCGGCGGCGTACCGCTGGGCCGTCTGGCGCTCGCATTCCCTGCACCAGCTTGCCCACCTGGAGCGGCGTGGCCTCTTGGCTGTCAGGCCCACCTGGCGGTAGTGATCGAGGTCCAACGGCTGGTCGAGACCACACTTCGTGCAGACTTTGGACGCGGGGGAAGCGGGGGGCGTTGCGAGGGGAAAGGTCCCGCCCGTGTCCCCCGCCACCGTCGCTGAATCGGTCTGGGTCCCCTGCGCTGGCCGGGGATCGGGGGAGACGACCACTGCCGAAGTACCCGTCTCCCCGGGGGCGGCCCGGTCGGCACCGTGACTTGCCCTCTCTGTCCCCGACGTTGGCACTGGCCGGAGGGCTGCGCCCCTTCGCCCCTCCGGCCAGAGCACCTTTGGATCGAGCATGAGCGCGACCGCCATGGCCTCAGCTACCCAGCGGGGTAGCTCGCCGAGGGTATAACGGGTCGCGGTAATGGCGTTGATCAGCTTGAAGGCTTTGGGCAGGTCGAAGTCTCCACCGCGAGCGTTGGCCTCGCGAACGAACGCCGCGGCGATACCCGTGATGCCCATCGGGTCACGGGTGGAATGACGTTGGCGCCAGAGGGCGAGACGCAAGGGCTCAGGATCGATGCACCGCATGGCCGGGTCGAAATCCTGGGGCTGGGCACTCATCAGACCACCGTCCTTCCCGGGGTGGGTTCATCCGAGGGTGGCGGAGTGGGGATCTCGATGTTCAGGGACTGGCCGTTGGCCCAGACCCTGATTTCGGGCTCCGGCACTACCCACTCGGCACCGAGACCTCTCAGGAACAAGCGCCAAGCTGCCTCACGAATTGTTGTGCCGGCCCGCTCGAGGTATAGAGCCACCAGCTTCACGCTCATGTATTGCAACGGTAGGGAGAGGAAAAAGTCCCTGTGATACTGGGCGAGAGGGTAGCTCGGCCCGGCCATCCCATGAAGAATCTCAGTCACCGCAGGTGCTACAACGATGATCCACTGCGCCAGAAACAAGCCGGCGAAGAGTGCCCTTTTCGTGGTGGGGGGACCTTTGCGGCCAGCGGCATAGGAGAACCCAACTGATGATCCCAAGGCAATTACGAATCCGCCGACCCAGCTCACGGCTGGACTCCCTGTACCACAGCGAGCGAGTAGGCGGTGTAGTCGACCGCTGCCTGCTCCTCCGGCGTCCGGTCGCTGAGGTCGGTCAGGAGAGCCAGATCCAGCATGGACTCGGCGACCTGTGGGGTTAGGACGATCACCGGCTCGGCAAGAGCCTTCCGGAGCTGGGCAACCTCATCGGCGAGTGAGGTCACCCATGTCGGGACGACGCCCTCCCCCAAGAGGGCTGCGGTGAGATAGTCCAGTCGGCTCATCAGAACCTTGGCGGCCTCAAGCGCCGTCACTCGTACGCCTCCGGATCCTCGTCACTGCCGTCGTCTTCCTGCCCAAGCAGAGCCATCTCGGCCTCGGGGATCAGATGCTCAAGGAGGGCTTCGGTTGGATCCGGCCGAGCGAGTTCCACATCCTGCCAAGGCTTCGGGGCCACCGCGGCGGCCCGAGCTACCTCAGCATCAGATGCCGCTGCGATGCTGGCTCGCAGCGCGTCCATGAAGCTGACCACCGGCGCTTCGGCCTGGGAGCTGATGGGCTCGGCCCGTTGCGCCAGGTGGTCGACCAAGGCTTCTGTTGCTGAGGCAACCGTCGCGTCGAGCGGGTCTGGCTGTAGCTGGATCTGTCCACTTCCCGGCCCGTGCGGATCGCTGCTAGGGAGCTGGCTGCGGTCGCCGACCCTGGCTGCTCCGTGGAGGGCTCCGCCGCATCGGCACCGGCAACGTTTGGTCTTCGCGTGCTCGCAGGAGTTCGCCTGGCGGTCGGTGAGGGGCCTCATCTCAGACCCGCCTCAACCAAGACCTGCAGGCCGTCATCTTCCCCACGATCACCGCTGCCCGACGGCTGCCGCTTGCTGTTCGGTCATGAAAGCCAGCGGCTCCCGGGCCTGGTCAGCGAACGGGTCTGCGTCGAAGAGATACAGAACGCCGGTGGCCCGGTTGTAGCTGAGGCGCTTGCCGTAGCTGCCCTCCTGGCGCCACCATCCGAAGTCCCGGTCATAAAGCCGTGGCGTCATGGGAGCTTGACCTCCTGGCCCTCATGGCAGTCGCACTCGCACCGGTGCCAAGCGTAGTCGTCATCCAGGCGCTTGCCCATACAGCAGCCGGGTGGGAAATCGGCTGCGAAGTGGTGCCTCTCACGGCATGCAATCGACAGGGTCGGCTCCGGAATGGGCTTCACGATCTCGGCGAAGAGGTCTGCGATCTGTCCGGGGTTCAGCCCAAGCGATTCGCCCGCGGCCACGAAAGCGTCGTACATCGTCGCCTCGCTCGCGGCCCGCTGGACCTTGTTGTCGACCTCCGCCTGCTCCGCGGCCGGAACATCAGAGTCCCGGGGGAAACGTGGGGCTCGGACACCCCGCTTGTACTCCGCCGGTGGGGCATCTGGCTCGAGGCCAAGGAGAGTCAGGTCGCTGGGTAGTAACTCGCCGTCGAGAAGGGTCCACCCCTGCTCGAAGCTGCCGGTCGCAATGAAACCCAAGGTGGTGCTCCCTTCGTCGGCTCGGCGTTACCTTGTACCGCTACCGTACACATCGATTCGGGATCCGTCAAGGATGAACTTTGCGACGGCTTCACGGACCTCACCGATCGGCCCTGGCTCCGCCCAGGTCGGGATCTGCAGGCCGAGCTCCGTGGCCTTGGCCGGGTTGTCATGGACCCAGTCGTGACACGCAGCGCAGGCGTCCAGGAGGTTATGGGCGTCGTTCGTGCCGCCCCTCGAGCGCAGCTTGCGGTGATGCAGATGCCGGGCCCCTTCCTGGCAGCCCGGCAATCCGATCTCGCACTGGCCTCCGCTCCGCTGGCGGATGAGGCGCCGAACCGCGTCAAGCTCCCGCTCGTAATCGTTGCTGGGGTTGGCCTTGAGAGGCCCGCCGCGACGCATGGGCCTGCTCCGCGGGCGAAACCCTCGGCCCCGGCGCATAGGTGCCTTGGGTGCTGGCATGGACGTGTGCCGATGAAGGCTCACGCGCCCATTGCCCGCTGACGCTGGCGAGCGTCGTCCTCGGTAGTGCCGGCAACTCCAAGCCGCCTGACCAGCTCCCGGACGGCTTCCCCGGCGAAGCGCCGATGGCCGCCGAGGGTGCGGACGTAGGCGAGCTTGCCCTCGCTTGCCCACCTGGCCACCGTCTTGGGTGAGACATGGAGCAGCCGGGCGACATCGCCCGCTCGCATGTACTCGGGATACTCCTCCTGCCTCGCTGCCATGGTTCCCTCCTTGCTCGGTGCTGCCTGGGCTGCTGGTACTGCCTTACTCGGGGATCGGCCGGCCAATGCGCTCTGCGCCTTCCAGCAACGGCCAGGTCTCGGGCGCTGCCCTCGGCATCGGCCGGATGGGGCGCGCTGCTGGCTTGAGGTGCTCCCGGTGGGACGGTTCGACCGCCTGCAGATGGCGCTGGTGGGTCTGGCGCTTGGCGGCGTAGATTTTCAGAAAGTGGGCGCGCTCGGCGACCAGCTCATCCTCGAGGAGGTTGGCACACAGTTCCTGCCAGCTCCCCCGGAGGGTGTTCACCGCCTCGCCGATCAACGGGTTGGACCACGTCGGCTCGCTCCAGGACCCCAGGGTGCGCACCGCAGCGATGACCTCCTGCCAAGCTTCATCGGCCTCCGGTGTGGGGTCGACCGCGAGAGCGATCACCCGCTCACGGATCTCGGCGACGCTCTGGGGGGGCCACTTCTCGGTGGAGCACCAGTGGACCACCGCCGCTTGGGTCTTCTCGAAGTCAAGATCGGCGATCAGGCGCGCCCACATCTTGATCGTTCCCTCCGGCCAGTCGACCCGCGGGTAGCTCGTGCAGAAGACATCGATCACCAACAGTGCTTCCTGATCGTTCATGGCTGTATCCCCCATTCCTCACGGACCTTCGCTATTGCCGCCTGAGTGCGCTCGTAGGGCGTACTCGGTTTGCTGTTTCCGTTGCCTACGTGCCTTGCAGCATCTCTTGCTGCAAATGTGACCGCATTACGCATCCACTTCCTGAAGGCCGCATCCCAGTCGCGTATGCCCCCTGCATTTGCGGTAGCCAGATGGTGATCCCGAAACTGAGCAACTTCGTCGAGTGGGTTCACGGTAGGTGTTTCCTTTGCCGCCCAGGAGAGCAGGGCTGGCGAAGGAGTCCAGTCTGGGGGGATGCCGGTGGTCGTCCTTCGCGGGCGCGCGCGCGCCGCACTACTCTCCTGCTTTATCTCCTCAGTAAAAATGGGGAGGGGGTCGGCAGAGCGCGGTGAGGTAACCCCTTTTCCCTCGTCAGGTAACCCCTTTTTCTCGGAAGGGGTAACCTCGTAACCCCTTTTCTCGGGCTCCAAAGGGGTAACCTCCTGACCCCTTTTTGGTGTGGTGACAATGTACTGAGTGTACTGCCCTCGCCCCTGATGGGGAGGCCGCTTGATCGTGAGCCATCCTCTATCCGCCAGAATTTGCAGGTGATTTCGCACGGTCAATTCGGAGAGGCCAGTTTCGTCAGCCAGCAGCGCTGTTCCCGGATAGCAACTGTCCCCCTTTTCGGCCATGTGAAGGGAGAGGGTCAGCGCGACGTGACGCGTCGTAGACGGTAACTGGCTGTCCTTGGAGGCGATAGATGCTCGCCAGGTGAGCAGCGGAGAGAGACGGCCCGTCCCGTCGAAGACGGTCATTCGTCCCTGTCGGCGCCGCGGACCTGTTGCAGCAAACCTGAGTCGGGTATACTCAACCTGCTTTCTTTCCGATCATGTCGCTGCCCTCCTCCACGGTGAACAGCGACCAGCTTGTCCGAGGGGCCCCTTCCAGCGGGGTCCTTCGTTGTTTACTGGATCATGCCTCAAGCTTGGGGGGTTTGTCCACTACCCGCCGCCTTGCTCCGGACCCGGAGCTTCCCCTACAATGGGGCTGTGGACCTTCGGTTTCTCCGCCCCCCTCAGGGGAGGGGCGTCGAGATCGGCTAGGTTTACCTTGTCGGGAGCGCCCTCCTTCGGGAGGGCGCTCGCCGTTCCGGGGTCCTCGGTTGCCCGCAGCCGCCAGCGGAGCCGGAATCCGGGGCTGGCACCTGCCCATACCAGGGCAGCGTGCTGCTGGCTTAGGCTCCGGCCGCTTATGGGCTTGCGGGGCTTCATACTCCCGCCTCCGGCCGCCAGGGGCGATGCTGGTTTGCTTGCCGCCAGAAGTCGGCCTCGTCAGCTCGCATGAGCAACAGGTGAGCGATCACGTCGTCGGTCGGCGTCATACACCCGCCCCAGGTCTCGTCGTAGTAGCCCACAGGGTGAAGGCATAGGGCCGAGAGGCAGAGCATGGTCGAGTCATCTTCGCTCTTGCCGTCCTTGTGGCGTGGAGAGAGAGCGAGGGTGGGCCGGAGCCGGCGGAAAAGGTAGGTGACCCGGGACCGGGGCGAGGTCTCCAGGAAGGTTCCGGTCAGGTCGTAATGCCTCCACTGGCGCTCCGAGAGCAGGCCGCGGAGCTTCTCGCGAGCTCGGTACTCGGCCTCAAGGCCCCAGGCATCGGTAGCGCCGAGGGTACGGAGCGTCAGGTTGAGCCGGTTCATGGAGTGGTCAGGCGAGACGGGTAGTGTGACCGCATAGCGTTTCCCGTCCGTCTCCATGATGTAGACGTCTTGGGAACGCCGGAAGCTAAACCAGTGGTTAAGGACCTTGCCGATCTCCTCCGCGGTGTTGCAGTGGGTAGGGGCCTCCGGATAGGCCGGCTCGCTCATAGACCGGAAGCGATCGGCGAGCGGGTGCCTCCGGTGAAGTACCACCGTCTCTCCCGGGATGTAGACCGGGATCCCCTGCCAGTCCCCCTTCAGGGTCGAGGCCAGGTCCACTCGCCACCGGAACGTCTCCCACGAGTCCTCGACCGCGGTAGCGCGCTGGACGTGCGGCGGCTGATGGTCGGCCCGAAGAAGCCTATCCGCCAGCGGTTCGTCCGACAGCCGTAGCTTTTGACCCAGCGACGGGGATCTCGCGCCTGGCGCTCCGGGCCTTCCGGGTCCTGCGAGGGTTCGGTGCTGGCGCTTCCTCTGGCGCTTGCGCTGCTTGCTCGTCGGCACCCGCTTCCTCCTTCTCCAGCACAAGGTAGGCCATGTGGTCGGGTTCAAACCCCTGAACCCTGACGGGTCCCTTGTCGGTCTCTACAAAGATGGCGTAGCCGGCCCGGAGCATGTCGCTGATGAGCTTCTTCGCTCTCTCCCGGTCTGCCCTCCCTGGCCCGACGGTGATCTTGAGGTCCCCCTTGCTGATCGAGAGAACCTCGATCAGAGCACCAGGCCAGATGTCGATGTGCGCTTCGGCTACTGCCATTGGTCCTCTCCTTTCAACGGGATATTGCCACCTCCATTGGCTTGGTACTGGCGGATCCCATAAGTAATGGCACGGAGACACCAGAGGAAATGGACTGTGTATGCTGAGAGGTCATACTCCCAAGCATCTATGAATTGGTACGACTTGCCGCCAGATGCCGTCCAGATAAATGTGGCTAGGGCTTCGTACGAGCTATGGAGATTCAACGCCAACTCCGGCCGCAGGAGAGCGTTCCGGAGAGCCGCGAGCAGGTGGCCTTCCTCCGCTTCCGTCAGTTCAACGCTCCAGTCCGCAAGGTGACTCATGACCACCTCATTGAGCGCGGTCTCCGAGAACTCCTTGATTCCCAACGCTGACTGGCTAGCGAGTTTTTGAGCCCAGTAGTCAGGGTTGATCGGGCCTGTGCCGAAAAACTCGAACATATCGGTGAGACGGGAGAATGTGTAGGTGCCCATATCGCCGTGGATCGTCAGAGAACCAGGCCACGTCAGGATCTCGAACCAGTAGCTACCCGATTTTGGGGCACGGAAAAGTAGGTGTCGGTATAACCCGGCATCATGTAGTACCTGCATAGTGTGGTGCCTTGTATCCTCCTCGAAGCGGTCCTGCGTGGCAAACAGGGTATCGATTCTCGGGCTCACTAATTACCTCCTCTAGTGATGATGGCTTCAGGCATTGGCAATCGCCAGGAGCACAGTGGCATGGCAGGGATGATCGAGACGGCACCAGCAGCGGCCTCATACTTTGGCGACGGAGTCACGTTACGGCTCCCCTGTAGCGTTGCTTTCCTCCTGAACCAAGGTTGTTCGTCTGGTACCGCCATCCCCTTGCCATACACGGTATCCGTAGGTCGGTGGGGCTCCTCACGGTAGCGCCGGCTTGCGACAATACGGAATCGTGATCAGATGCGCGGGGGGTGTTCGGCCGCCGGTTGACTGCGGTGGCTTGGGCCGTGCAGAACTGGCCATCTGCGGTCACCCAGCGGAGGATGTTCGGGTTGTTGTTGGCCTCTTCGACCACGACATCTCTGGCGCCGGGGTAGTTGGCGAGAATCTCCGCGCCCGCACCTACGCTCGTATCCGCAGCGTGCGTGTACGACTGGGAGAAGGGGTTTCCGCAGGCTCCGAGTTCCACCGTTGCTGCGCACAGGACTACGGTCACAAGTCTCCTCATGGCAGTTCGACCTCCTCTTTGCCCATGTCCCCTCACCGCCCGGCTGCTTTCCAGAGCGCTTGGTACTCGGTCCACTCCACGATCACGGCGATGGGCTCCGCGGCGCCGATCACCCACGGCTCGCCGGTGTCGACAACGCGGTCGATGATAGATTCGATGTTGCTTGCGGTCACGTCGATGTCTCCATCCGGTGTCACAGATCCTCCTCGTAGTCGGGTACCCGTCGGGACTCAACCCCGCTCGGTGTCAGGATGGCGTCGTGCTCGCCGAGCCAGGCCACGATGGTGCCCAGCAGGAAATCTGGGTCGTACGTGTCCACGAAGTGGCCCTGGCGCTCAAGCACCTTGCGGATATGGGCGCCGAGCATGGCGTTCGGTTCCCGGCGCTCTCGGTACGCCTGGGCGATGGCTGCAGCCTGCTGGGGGTTCCGCGGTTTCGGTGTCAAAGCAGCACCTCCTGACCCAGTCGTGCCACCGCGATCTCGCAGTAGCGTTCGTCCTCTTCGCATCCGATCGCCTGAAACCCGAGATCCTTCGCCGCCCGCAGCGTGGTACCGATCCCCATGAACGGGTCGGCGATTGTCGCCCCCGGGGGGCACTTCGCCACCAGGGCGCGCATGAGCGCCAGGGGCTTCTCGTTCGGGTGGTGCCGGTCCCGCTCGGCGGTGAAGTTGGGGCTCGGGGCGTTGTACCGCAGGACGCTGCTCCCACGGTGACCGGTGAACTCGCCGAGACCCTGGCCGTGGCCCATGACGTAGATCTCCTCGGTGTTCGGCCGCCAGGGCATCGAGAGGTCGCCCATCCCGACATGCTCGCCCTTCTCCCAGACCAGGATGTGCTGGGTGCCGGCCGGCCTGGGGGCCTTCCAGCTTCCGAAGACCAGGGCCGGCTTGCGGGCCTTAAGACTCCCGCCGCTAGCAGTGACCGCCGACAGGTTCCACTGGGCGAGAGCGACATCTCGAACGTAGGTGGAGCCGTCGCCGTTGATCTTGACCCCGCGGAACTTCGAGTCCACGTCCTGGGGGCGCCTCCCCCGACCTCCGCGGTAGCGATCTTTGTTGCTCGTGTAGTCGATCCCGTATGGCGGGTCGGTCACCAGGATCTGGGCCTCCAGCCACTCGGGGATCTCCAAGCAGTCGCCGTGGTAGATGACCACGCTGTCATCGCGGTAGTACGGCGTGGTCATGTCGACGCTGACCTCATCTGGTACCCTGCGGCGATGGCTTCGCTGACCTCGACCGGAGTGGCTCCTTCTTCGAGCGCCACCCGGCGGGCTCGGGCTCGCAGGCGCATAGCAACGTGGGCCGCCGCGTTGGCTTTCACCACTTCCCGGGTGGCCTCTGTAATCGCCTCAAGGGCAACCCCGTGCTCGACCTCCGGCGTGGGTTCAGGGTGTGGGGTGTCACGCTCCGTTCCTTCGACCTGCTCGAACTCGACCATGACGCTCACGATGCGATTGTCGGCAAGCCGTACTTCGAACCTGCTTCCACGCGGGAACTCCCGGAGGGGGGTGTAGTCGCCGAGTTGGCGGGCGGCTGCGTACACCTTCTTAGCGATCTTGTCGACCAGTGCCCGTTCCCGGCCGAAGATGCTTGTCACCACGATTTCGTAGAAGTAGGCGCCGTCGTCCTCGGCCTCACCCATGACTACCTGCCCGTCGCTTGGCCTCGAGGAGGTCGTTCATCTCCTTCGTGAGTGACTGCGTTGCCGCGTCGGCCTGAGCTGCGGTCCACTGGTCGTAGCCCCAGGCGTCCAGGTTGTCGATCCCGGCCGCGCTTCCGATCTGCCGGAGCCCATCCGCCTGGGTTGGGACCTTGTGGCCGGCGTGATGCGCGATGGCCTGCACGAGCGTGCGGTGAAGATCCCGCTGGGATTGGCTCATGGGTGCGGCCGGGTCGCCCACGGTCTCGACCTTCTCGGCGGACGCTGCCTGGCTTCCGCCGGGGCCCGGCTTCCAGTCGTCATCCTTGCTCGGTTCGATGTCGGCCCCGTCGCCAGCCCGGGGGTCGCACGTCGGGTGCCACGCCTTCTTGTTGGTCTTGTTGTAGACGATGCTCTCGCCCTTTTCGATTGGCTGCTTGCAGACCACGCAGGTGCTCGGGAACTTCGCCTTGATGATTGGGTACTCGCCCTGGCGCTGTCCCCCGCCATTGCTCACGGGAACCTCATCGCCACCGTTGCGCGCCCGGTAAGCGGGATCCTCGACGTCCTGGGTGAAAATGCCTGATGTGCTGGTCGCGGCGCGGGTGGCGGCAACCTGGGCACGCTTGACCGCCATGGCGACGATCGTGTTCCACGGCTCCTTCGGGACATCCTTCGTCCGGCCGCTGTCCTGGTAGGTGATCGTGTGTGCGTCCCGACCGGTCTCGTCATAGCCGCAGTAGCCGTCAGCCTCCGCGACCACCACATCGGGGGTGTCGAGGCGATGGACCGTGCAGCGGTAGGTGACGCCGTATTTCATTCCGGCCGGATCCAGGTCGGTGGAGACCACGTTGATCCTGTAGCCCATGCGGGCCCACTTCAGCAGGACTTCAGCGCCGGCCTTGTAGAGGCTGGGCTTTTTCGTCCCCGGGATGATGCCGTAGTCGACGTTTTCCACCAGGACCGATTTCTGGATCTCCCGGATAGCCTTCGCGTCGGCCTGCAGGGCGGCGGGGTCGAGGCGATCCAGGACGGTGGTGCCGTGCTCGGGCAGGACTGCGAGGTCGCTGCCCGGATTGTCTGCCATGTGTTCCCCTTTCGTGTAGTGGTTTCGGGCTGTCGTGCGTTACTTCGTCTTGCGCCGGGCTCGGGCTTCGTCGGCCTCGCGGACCATCAGCTCGGCGAGGTAGTCCTCGGCCAGCTTGGCAATGTGGCCCCGGCTGATGCCGGTCAGAACCTCGAGCTGGCCGAGGCTCAGGTCATCGGGCGATCCGGGCTCGGCTTTGCGTGCCCGGGCCAGGAGCGGTGCCATGGCGGTGCGCGCCTTCTCCGCCTGGGCGAGCCCTTCTCGGCGCTGACGGGCAAGCTCGGCGAGCTGGGCCACGAGCGGGGTCTCACCGATCCGCTTCATACGCCAGACACCCTGGCTGTCGGTATCGACGTCAGCGCGAAGGCTGGGCTCGAACCGGGGATCTCTCCGCAGGTGGTGAAGTACTGCCTGTCGGCTCACCCCGTTCCGGTGAGCGATGGCGTCAATCCGCACCGTGGTCGATTGCTCCTCACCCTCGGCGGTCGTACTGTCGAAGAACTCGGCCAGCAGCTTCGCCGGGTCGAGCTTCGTGTTTGCCATGCTGGTTCCTCCGTTTCTTTTGGGGAGCTTTACCGGCAGTCATTCTCCTTCGCCCCGCACTGCCCGTCGCAGCCCTGGTTGCGGTGGCAGGAGCCGCAACGGACGGCACTGCGAGAGCCAGCATCTTCGGGGTAGACGTCCGCGACGCTGATACCAAGCGAGTCGAGCACTGCCCGGCCCCGAAGCGTGATAAAGGTCCGCTGCTGCATGTGAGCGTCGCGGTCCGCTCCTGCCACCATGGCCATGGTGATCTTGCCGCTGGCGACCTCCGCCCGGATCCGTTCCGCGGCGATGGCGAGGTCATGTGCGTTCAGCCCCAAGACTGCTGCCTCCGGCGTCGAGAAGGTCTCGCTGCCCCCGCAGCCATCATGGGTGCAACCGTAGACCCAGGCGCCGGTGATGCGCCTCGCGACCACGCCGATTTGCTTGCCGCTCGATCGATGGATCACTCGGAGCACCGCGGTGGTGGCGGTGCTCTCGAGGATGAAGCGGGATTCTGTGATGGCACTCATCTGGCATCTCCTCCGGTCAGGTTTACCTTGTAGGTCTATCGTACACCCGTCAACAGTCCAGGTGGGTATTCGCCTTGAGGCTCATCTCGGCGATTCCGTACTCCTCTCGGCCTTCCGCGAGGGCCAGTGCTCGCTGGAGGCCCCACTCGAACCATGTCCAGCCACTGAGCATCTCGCCAGAAGGCTGGAGCTTCCGGGCCTGTTCGATCTCCTGGCGCAATTTGGATTTGTAACTGGCATCCTGGTCGGGGACAATGCCGCCGGGATCGGCAACGTGGCCCTTTTTCACCATCCAGGCCATGAGATCCTGGGCAGCTTCGTTGTCGGTCGACCGCAACTCGGGCATGTCGTTGATGGGTACCTTGGGCGACCAGCTCCAGCCGCCGGGCTGCTCGATCACCATGCCGAGGTAGATCCCGGCCGGAGTCTCGACTCGCCGGGCAGATCCTCCGTCGAAGGTGCGCTCGTCCAGGTCGGTGATGGTCAGGTCGTAGGTCGTGCTCATGCAGATCCCTCCTTCAATCGGGGGGTCGGGATGACCTCCCAAGGGCCTTCGGTCCTGGTGCAGTGCCGCCGGATGATGCGGTACGTGTAACCGGTTTTGCCGGCGTGTCGGCCGGTGCCCTCCGGGTGCGCGAGCGCGGTTGCGATGCGCCGGGCTCCATGCTCCGGGGTCTCAACGTGGGGACTGGGAGCGGAGCGCCACTCAGCTTCGCCGGGGGCTCGCTCCTGAATTTGGTACTCGTCCCAGGTGGTGGTCGACACGGTGTTCTCTTGCACGGCCTGAGCGTGAAGGAGGGCGGAGATAGCCTGCAAGGTCTCCAGCGGGCCCTCGAACACCCACGCGTCGATCCCCTGCCGATCAAGATCGCACAAGAGTTCTACCACCGAGGGGTCGTTCTGATCGGCGCGGTCCGTCACCGGGTACCTCCTTCCTGTTGGGAAACAGGCTGGCCGTTCCGGTCCACCTCGTACACCGGTCCGGCGCATCGGGGAGCCTTCACCTTGTCCGGGAACTGAGCGTTCTTGTGGACCACGATGTCGCTCAGCAATACCGGGCAGGCGACGTAACGCTGGTGCGGCCACCAGCCGGGAGCCGCCCAGCGGTCGGCATGGAAGGTCGAGGGCGCGAAGTGCAGTCCCCCGCCACACTCCCGCTCGCCGCCGTCCCAGTCAGGAGCCTCCGGAGTGGTGCCAGGGACGTACGAGAAGCCGTGGGAACTGCGGAACTCGCGGTCCACCACCTTGTAGAGCGTTACCACCTCAGCGTCAGTGGAGACTCCGTAGAAGTCGCACCACTCGGCGGCAGTGGTGATCGTCGGAAGCTGGATCTGGACGCCTCCGACCACCTTGGTCCGCAGACCGATCATGGTGACGGCGACGTACTTACCGGCCCGCACCGTGGCGGAGTCCCCTGCCCGCACCGTGGCGGAGCCCCCTGCCTCCACCGTGGCGGAGCCCCCTGCCTCCACCGTGGCGGAGCCCCCTGCCTCCACCGTGGCGGAGTCCCATGCCCGCACCGTGGCGGAGTCCCATGCCCGCACCGTGGCGGAGTCCCATGCCCGCACCGTGGCGGAGCCCCATGCCCGCACCGTGGCGGAGCCCCATGCCCGCACCGTGGCGGAGTCCCATGCCCGCACCGTGGCGGAGTCCCATGCCCGCACCGTGGCGGAGTCCCCTGCCCGCACCGTGGCGGAGTCCCCTGCCTCCACCGTGGCGGAGCCCCATGCCTCCACCGTGGCGGAGTCCCATGCCCGCACCGTGGCGGAGTCCCCTGCCCGCACCGTGGCGGAGCCCCATGCCTCCACCGTGGC
>Ga0126379_10000008_pt1 | contig 92883 bp, 80 predicted proteins | sample PanSoiMetPlot_24_FD_92640 | JGI IMG/M metagenome (GOLD analysis project Ga0126379, IMG submission 92640) | Tropical forest soil microbial communities from Panama - MetaG Plot_24 | ecosystem: Environmental > Terrestrial > Soil > Tropical forest > Bulk soil | place: Panama | collected 2016-02-17
CCTCGGTCTCTACAACTCAAGAGTGTCCGCAATGGGACGATAAGGCCGACAAATGGGCGAAGTACATCGGACTCTCTCTCGGCGATTGCACCAACAACGGCTGCGTTGTTTACCGGGGAAAGAAAATCATAGGTGGCATCTCCCACAACGAAATCACGAACGCCCAATGGCACACGTGTCAGGCGTCTGCGCCAAACCCGGGCGTCGCCGAAGTTTCCAATTCCAAATGACGGCGCCACGCATCCGCGCATCCGCTCCTGGCATTGCTATTTCCGGCGTTCCTGGTCTATCCTGCAAGCCCGCCGTGAAAGTGACCATACCATTTGCCTGCCTTGTGCTTCTCGGTCTTGCCTGTGTTTTGTCTTCTGCAATGTCGGAGCAGCAGAACGATTCGGGCAAGCCCGTCGTGGTGCAGCCCGGTGCGCCGGGTGAGCCTAGCAAAACGCTTCCGCCTTCAACAAAAGCCACACTCCCACCGCTCTCGCAGGCCGATGTGGAATTCATGCAAGGCATGATCATGCATCATGCGCAGGCGATCGAAATCACCGCGCTCATTGACTCGCATACGGAGAACAAGGATCTTCATGGGCTCGGCGGGCGCATCAGCCGCTCCCAGTCCGACGAAATTAAATTCATGCAGCGTTGGCTCGCCGTCCGCGGCGAACCCGTTTCCATGCCACCGCAAAAAATGTCCGGCATGGACAGGAACATGTACCAGCACATGGACCACGCGAACCCGTCTCACGAAGCGATGCACCTCATGCCCGGAATGCTTACTCCCGAGCAGATGGAGGCGCTGCGCAAAGCCAGGGGCGCCGAGTTCGACCGCCTGTTCCTCACCGGAATGATGCAGCACCACGGCGGCGCGCTGACCATGGTCCAGGATTTATTTGACACCGCGGGCGCGGGGCAGGATGCTGAGCTCTTCAATTTCGCGACAGATGTAGACACAGGGCAACGGGCCGAAATCAAGATCATGCAGGAAATGCTGGATCGAAGGCATGATCAGTAAAAGGGACAAGCGATGAACCGACTAGCCGATCTAGCTCTTGGAGTGCGGCGGCTTGCCGCCGCTTTTCTTACATCCGGGACGCTTCGCATCGCAGTGGCCGCGCTGTTTTTGTGTTTTGGCGTGAGCCGCATGCACGCGCAGACGCAAACGCAAACGCCAGCAACGCCTCCGCCGGTGTCCCGAGCCACGGACAAAGACAAGGCCAAAGACGTCGACAAAGCGAAGGAGGACGAAGAAGAAGGCAATAATCCCTTCGCTCCCGAGCCTGCGCCGCCGCTGCCTCCGGGAATGACTGGTTCCGATGTGCACGATCCACGCGCCAAGCTCGCTCCAGGTCTCTATGATGCAGGCGAAGCCGCGATGGGCCTCAAACATCTCGCCCTCGTCAAGAAGCCCGGCGCTTTCCAATTGGGTTCCTCCGATCCCGATGATCCTAAGGTCCAAAAAGTGATTGGCCAGCTCGGCATAGGATCCATGATTGCAAAGCTCCCGAAAGAAATGCATTTAGCCGTCGCCCAACTTGCCTTCGCGAACTCCGACATTGCCTTCCAGGGCGATCATCTCTTCCTGGGAAATTTTTATGGCGTGAACATCTTTGACATCTCCAATCCCGCGAACGCCAGGTTGCTGACTTCCATGGTGTGCCCCGGCGGGCAGGGCGACGTGTCGGTGTACAAGAATCTGATGTTCATGTCCGTCGAAATGCCCAACGGACGCCTCGATTGCGGCGTGCAGGGTTTCCCGCCGGAACCTCCTCCACCTGCTCCCGCCGCTGACGACAAAGACAAACCGAAAGAAAAAAAGGAACGCATTCCCGCCGCGCAAAAAGAGCGCTTCCGCGGCGTACGCATCTTCGACATTTCCGACATTCGCAATCCGAAGCAGGTCGCTGCAGTGCAAACCTGCCGCGGCTCGCACACGCACACACTCGTCCTCGATCCCAACGACAAAGAAAATGTTTACATCTACGTCTCCGGCACATCCTTTGTGCGCCAGCCGGAAGAACTCCCAGGGTGCTCCGGCGAAGCTCCGGACAAGGACCCGAAAACCGCGCTGTTCCGCATCGACGTCATCAAAGTTCCCGTGGCCGCGCCGCAGGACGCCAAAGTCGTCAACAGCCCCCGCGTCTTCATCGATCCGCGAACCGGAGCCATCAACAGCTTGATGAGCGCCGGCACGCACGGCAAGAAAGGCGCGGAGAAACCGAAAGAAACCGACCAGTGCCACGACATCACGATTTACTCGGCGATTGGCCTGGCCGCCGGCGCGTGCTCCGGAAACGGAATCATCCTCGACGTTAAGGATCCCGTGCACCCGAAGCGGCTCGATGCGGTAAACGATCCCAATTATTCCTACTGGCATTCCGCTTCGTTCTCGAACAACGGCGACAAAGTTGTCTTCACCGACGAATGGGGCGGCGGTCTGGGTGCGCGCTGCCGCGCGAACGATCCCAACAAGTGGGGCGCGGATGCTATCTTCCGCCTGAAAAACGACAAGCTGACTTTCGCGAATTATTACAAGATGCCCGCTGCACAGCCCGACACTTCAAATTGCGTCGCGCATAACGGCTCGCTCGTTCCGGTCCCCGGCCGCGACATCGAAGTGCAGGCCTGGTATCAGGGCGGCGTGTCCGTCGTGGACTTCACCGATCCCGAGCATCCAGTCGAGATTGCGTACTTCGACCGCGGCTCGATCGATCCCAAGATGCTTGTGCTCGGTGGCGAGTGGTCGGCCTACTGGTACAACGGCTACATCTACGGCTCGGAGATTGCGCGCGGCCTCGACGTCTTTGAACTCACCCCGACCCAATACCTCACGCAAAACGAGATTGAAGCCGCTAAGACAGTTCGCGTCAGTGAACTGAACGTGCAGAACCAGCAAAAGCTCGCGTGGCCCGCGAAATTAGTCGTCGCCAAGGCCTACTTGGACCAACTAGCGCGCTCGCAAGCTCTGCCCGCAGACCGCATCTCCGCTCTGCAGCAAGCCATTCAAAGCGCCGAAAGCTCGCGCCTGAGCAAAAGCAAAGTGGCCAAGCTGAAGCAATTGGCCCCAGACGTGGAAAAAACAGCCGCCTCGGCGAGCCCCGTGGATGCGTCACGCCTCCACTCTCTCGCCGCCATCCTTCAGCACCCGTCAACGTGATGGGGTGGGAGCCTTGGCTCCAGCCGTATGCCAGACGCGCTGTTTGTATTGGTGCTCATTGGTGCGATTGCTTTTTACGCTGCTGCGTGGTGGCGGCTAATAAAAGCAATGCCGTCCCTGAGTTCGAGCCAGCAGGAAACTACATTTCTCGCATTGCTGGCAAACTTGGTCGCGTTGGTCTTTCCATTTGTTTACGGATTCCCTTCAATCTTTACGATGTCTTTGCAGCGGGCTATTCGGTGGGGCTATGTCCTTATCGGTTGTTGGGTTCTCCGCGCGCTATCGTTGGTTCTCAGCGCATGGTCTCAGTAATGCCGCCCACGTTGGGCAGAGTGGCGGACCGGCGGAGGGAGGGGCATGTCGGGCAAGAATTACCAGGACTAGTACCGTCCTTCGGTACCTCGCGAGCCTCCCTGGAGGGTTGCTATTCCACAGAATCTAAATGGCTTAAGCGACAAAGCTGCAAAAAACTGCTGTTCTGGACTCCAGCATGCGCCCCAATGGCTGCTTTTGGGCCAAGTAGCGCATTGTGTACGGTGCATGGGTGCAAACCATGATTCAAATCAAGGTTCACGGGGGAGGTACGAACATGAGACGTTGCGTCAAGTTACTGGGGGTTTTAGCGGGGGTCTTCAGCCTTTTGGTTCCAACTTCGTTGGTGGGCGACACCCACTCGGAGCAAGACCGTTTGCAAAACGCTGGGAAGGTGATGAAGGAAGTTCTCGATATCCCAGACGATATTCCTCAAGACCTGCTCGGCAAGGCTAGGTGCGTGGTGGTAATGCCATCCGTGCTGAAGGCCGCCTTTATCGTGGGCGCAAGCTATGGCAGAGGGGCAATGGTTTGCCGGACTGGCAGGAATTTCACTGGACCCTGGGGCGCTCCTGCAATGTATGCGCTTGAGGGTGGCAATTTCGGACTGCAGGCCGGGGGTGAAGCTACGGACTACGTCTTCCTGGTGATCAACAATCGCGGCGTGGACAGCCTGTTGCACAGTAAGGTCAAGCTCGGCGCAGACGTTTCTGTGGCTGCCGGACCAAAAGGACGCACGGCTTTGGCGGGTACGGACGCGTTTATGCGCTCCGAGATTCTGACTTATTCTCGCGCTCGCGGCGTGTTTGCGGGCGTTGCCGTGGAAGGTTCGACCTTGCGGCCCGACAACGGCGGCAATCGCGACTTGTACGGCCACGAGATCAGCGCGGAGAGGATCATTCGGGAGTCCTCGGTTCATACTCCTGAGGCGGGACACAGCCTGACGGCAACGTTGCAAAAGGCGTCGCCAAAGCTCAATCCCTAACAAACACTAGGGAGTGCCGTTCAGCCACTTGGGTTCAAGATAGGGCCGGCCGGAGGTAGCATGTCTCCGGCCCGCTTTTTCCTGGGGACGGGTGTAAGCACGTTCAGATTGGAGCGGAGAAATGAAATCTACAAAGCGGATATTCGCGGTCGCACTCGGCTTGGTTATGCTGACTGCCAGCTCAGCACTTGCTCAGGGAAACGGCCACGGAAAGGGCCACAACAAACACGGAGATGACGACGACCAAGGCGAGCATTACTACCGCGACCATGACCGCGACATTCGCGGTTGGTATGACAGCCACGAAAGCAATCTTCCGCCGGGACTCGCCAAAAGAGACCGACTGCCTCCGGGATTGGAAAGACAGCTTGTGCGGCGCGGCGAGCTTCCGCCAGGACTTCAGAAAAAGATCCAGCCGTGCCCGGAGGATTTGGAACGGCGGCTGCCTCCGCCCCCTCCGGAGTGTCAGCATGTATTAATTGGCGGACACATTGTCCTACTGAATCGCCGAACCAATATCGTGGTGGACATCTTTCATTTTGAAGGCCGCTAGCGGCCGGGCTTTGTCCTCGGCATGAGTTTGGAGCGGTTTAGTTAAAATGGTTTACCAGCATGATGGTGCGGTCTTCCTGGTCGAGTTGTGTGTAGATGAGAATTTGGCCATCTGGCGAAATCGCCGGATTGGAGGCGTACTTTTCCAAACGCAAAATCTCAGTAGAGTTCTTACTCCTAAAATCGTAGAAGGAGAGGGTGTAGGGCTGTGAGTTTTGCACGATGAAGTAGATTCCCCAACGGGACAGTGCCCAACCACAAAAGCATATTGAGAGCGGGAACTTTCAAAACCAGGCTTGCAGGTCCGCCGTCGGCTGCAATTTTCCAGATCTCATCGGAATTCAGGGATTTCGAATAGTAGACGAATCCATCGGCGCCCTCGACAGGAAACGTGCCGCCATTTCGGGTGAGCTGGATCGTGCCGCCCGCGGGATAATGTGCTTTCCAAATCTGAATGGGTTCATTGCCCCGGCTGGACGCGAAGTAAATCCAGTGACCGTCCCGAGACCAGCTTGGAACAATATTGTTAGCACCGGGATTGGTCGGGAAAAGGCGTGGCTGACCGCCGGAATAATCAGCGATGTAGATCTCGCTGCGCTCGGCTGGGCGATAATCGAACGCGACGGAATGGCCATCGTAGGACCAGCGAGGCGTTCCAGATTCTCCTCGCAAAAAGGTGAGTTGTTCGGGATTGGAGCCATCGGCGTTAGCTGTCCAAATCTCGGGATAGCCGGACTGGCTGGATTCAAATGCGATTTTTTTTCCGTCGCTGGAAAAATGAGGAAGCCCAACGCCACCCTTTGAGACAAATAGAGCTTGAGGTGAAGTGGCGATGTGCTTCGGGTCCCTTAGCCGGACGGACCAAAGATTTTCTCTCCATAGGGAACTGGTGTACGCGAGGCCGTGGCCCGTCGAGGAGATTGCAGGAAACATCACGGACGTTCCCACACCTTCAACGTGCCGGGGTGTCCGGCCGGAAGCGCCAGTTCGCCACAGCGTCGAAAGCCCGGCCCGCCCCGAAGCGAAAACAAGCTCGCGACCCTCAGGCGTCCAGGCCGGCGGGCCACCAATCCTACGGTTGTCAAACGTCAATCGTCGCGCTTCGCCCCCTGTAGCCGGGACGACGTAGACGTCCTCGACCAACCCCGGCCCGCTGGAGCGCAGAAAGGCCAGTGATCTTCCGTCAGGGGAAAAGCCCGGTCCCCAATCGCTGAATTCTCGCGGCGGAGCAGTTATGGGGTGCAGAGAAAAATCCTTCAAGGAAAGAAGAGTAATCGCGGGTCGGCCCAGGCTGGGAGAAACAATGCTGATTGCTAACTGACTGTCGTCCGGGGACCACGAAAAAGTAGGGGGAATCCGATGTGTTCCGGAAAGTCAATTGGATTGGAATAAAGGACCTTCGGCGTGCCGCCGAGGGCGGACACCGAGTAAAGGGTGTAGCCGACCTTTTGACTGCGCACGAAGGCTACCGTTCTGCCATCCGGGGACAATACCGGGCAACAGTCCTCTGGAGGGCCTTTCGCCTCCAATAAGCATGGTGTAAATGCCGACCCGATCGGGAGCTCCGCCCGATAATTTATAGCGGCACAAACTTCGACGTTGGCGCTGCGCGGCGAGCCTCGCGAACGAAAATAAAGGAAGGTCACGGTAGCGGCAGCGAGAACGAAAATCGTCAAAGCGGTTCACAGCCGAAGCAGAAGTTTGCTCTTGGACTTAGAACACCGGAAGCTCGTCCTGGACACAGGAGCAACGTTCAGCGTTCTGCGAGCTGCGCTGTCGAAGCCCGATTTTTCGAGGCGACCCGCGCAAGTGGTGAATCTCGGCCGGGTCTTGCAGCTCGATGTAGTGGATGCCTCCGACTTCCAGTTGGGTCCGATCAAAATTTCGCCGTTGCCCGTGATGCTGAACCCTTGGAGTATCTCGGCTCGGAGGTTCCACCGGTTGATGGCGTAATCGGATTAGATGTCCTCAGGCTAAAAACCCTCACCATCGATCTTGCACGGAAGCGCATACTTTTTGGCCAGGGCCGCGCGCTGCGGTTCAGCGTGCCTCTACAAACAAACGAGTCTTATGTCTCCGTCGAGGTTCGCACACACGACCGGCCCCTGCGATTGTTGCTCGATACCGGCGTGCGCTCCATTCTCTTGTATCGGGATCGCGTGAGCGACCGCGTCCCGAAGCTCCAAGTGGCGCGAACGATTCCGGCGAACAGCTTGGGAGGGCCAGCCTCACTCGATTTGGTCACCCTGGCGCCGGTGCAATTGGGGCAACAGCATTTGGATCGCCGCGCGGTAGTGTCAGGCAAGGCGCCGGTGGGGTTTCTGGCTGGCATCGATGGATGTTTGTCGTTGAACTCACTGGGTGCTCGCGTCTGCAGTATCAACTGGGAAGAAGGCACGCTAAGCTGGGAGTAAGAGAGAACTGAGGTCCTTCGCTTTCGATAACTTTGCAGACTCCTTGTTTCCGCGATTTCTGTTTTCTAACCACATTTTCATTTTGTTGCGGTCACGCGGTAGACCACGCCGGCGCCGTCGTCGGAGACGAGCAGGGCTCCGTCGGGTGCGACGGTCACTCCTACGGGCCGGCCCAGAACATCCTTCTGCGTGGGATCCGGGACGAGTCCGGTCAGAAACGGAACGGGATCGGCCGACGGCTCGCCGTTCTTGAATGGCACGAAGGCCACTTGGTAGCCAGAGCGCTTCGCGCGGTTCCAGGAGCCGTGCTCGGCGACGAACGCTCCGCCTCAGTAGCTTTCGGGGAATTGCTTGCCGGTGTAAAACGCGAATTGCAGGGGCGCCACGTGCGCTCCCAGCAGCACGTCGGGAACAATCGCGCGCTTCACCAACTCCGGATGCTGTTGCTTGACGCGCGGATCCACGTTGTCGCCGATGTAGCTGTACGGCCAGCCGTAGAAACCCCCGTCTTGCAGGGAAGTGAAATAATCCGGTGGCAAGTCGTCGCCGAGTTCGTCGCGTTCATTTACGCTGGTCCAGACTTTTCCGGTGACCGGCTCAATCGCCAGCCCCACAGGATTGCGCAGACCTGTCGCGTAGCGCCTGGCATTCTTTCCGTCGAGATCGCAAATCGTCACGGCGGCGCGAATGGCAGGCTCGCCGGTATTAATATTCGAGTCCGAGCCGACCGCAACGAACAAATGTTTTCCGTCGGGCGCAACGGCCACGGAGCGCGTGTCGTGCCCGCCCGAAGGCAAATCCAGCAAATGTTCTTTCTCGCCCAGCCGCTTGGAAGTTTTGGGATCGTATTTGAAACGCACCAGCTCGTTCATGTTGCCGACGTACACGTAATCGCCGTGAAAGACGATACCAAACGGGCGGTTCATCCAGCCCACAAACACTTCGCGTTGCTGTGCACCACCGGTATTCTTTGGATCGCGAAGCACAATGATTTCACCGAGGCGGGTCGTGTCGGCAAGAAAGATATCTCCGTTGGGCGCAACCGTGAGCCAGCGTGGCCTCTTGAAATCGTTCGCATACACATTCACTTTGAATCCAGCAGGCACGGTGGGGAGAAATCCTGCCGGCGGCTTCTCGCGGTCCGGGCCGTTACCCGCGGACTGGGACGAAAAGGGCGCGGGCAGTCGAGGCTTTTGACCATGAGTCACCTGCGCCGGCAAATGTGCCGCCATCATCAAGCTGGCCACGGAACAAAAACCAATCTTCAGTCGCAGAGATGCCATCGAGGGAACTCCATTCAAAGTAGTTTACCCGCCTTCAATCTAGCTGGAGTGTCTAGGATGCCCGATTTCGCCCCCAGGTTCCATTGGACGGCCCGCTAACACAGCATGTGGCTTTGGAAAAAGCTTGTTACGCTGCCGCGCGGAGTTGGGGTAGATTGGGGGCGTGTTCTTTTTTTCAGGGAAGAGTTGAAAGCTTCGCAAATTTTTGGCAACGAGGAGAATTGCATGAGAGCTATTCTTTGTGCCGCGCTGCTTGCTTTAGCCGCTGGGGTCACTTTTGCGCAGTCACGTCCCGCCACGAAGCTGGTCACAGTGGAAATCAAGAACGCGCAAGGCCAGAGCGTCGGCACGGCCACGCTGTCGGCCGCCGAGAAGGGCGTCAAGATCACGCTGGACATCAAGAATCTTCCTTCCGGCGAACACTCGCTACACATTCATCAGTTCGCGAAGTGCGACCCGCCGGATTTCAAGTCGGCCGGTCCGCATTTTGCCGGGGGACACGCGGGACATGAGGGCATGCTTCCGGCAGGCGACATTCCAGATTTTGCGCTGATTGTCGGGGCGGACGGAACAGCGCATGCCAGCACCGTCGCTCCCAACGTGACGTTAGGTAACGACGCAAGCTCCGTGTTCAGCAATGGCGGCACGTCCATCGTGATTCACGCCGTCTCGGGCAGCACGGGCACCGCCGCTCCCGCACGCATCGCCTGTGGCGTGATCGCGAAGCCGCAATAGCGATCGACGAAAATAGAAATGTGTTAACGCAGGCAGCCTTGCCGCCAACAGATTTTCCAATTTTGGACTGCCTATCTTCCCTTACGATGCCCGACGCACGGCTGCAGGGACTCGAGCACGAAGAATGGCTTCTCCTGGCGATGTTTTTCCCGTTGGGAAGAAACGGAAGAGTTCCCGAGCACTGCGAAGTCGCCGGCAAAAGTCCGGAGGTACATGGCCGCGTAGGCCCGCCACGGACGCCAAGCCAGGGAGCGTTGTTCCAATTGCATCGGGCTTGCCAATCCTAACGAGAGAGCCATATCGCGATCCGCGGAAGGAAAGGCATCGGGCTCGCGAAGGGCCCGCACCGAAACCCATTGCGCCACCGATTCTGTAATTCCCGGAATTCCGCAAAGCTGAGACCGAAATGCATCGGTGTCCACCACTTTTTCAAAACCGATTTGTCCATCGTGGACGGCGCGCGCCAGAGCTCGAACCGCGTCTGCCTGCGGCACTGGCACGCCTATGCTTTCCAGGCCGGCATTGGCCAGGGCCTCAGGCGCGGGAAAGAGATGCGTAAGGCCGCTGGCAGGGCAGAATGGTTCGCCGAAAGCTTTGACCGCACGACCCGCAAGCGCCTGGGTGGCTCTCGGACAAGTGCCTTCTTCAAGAACGGCTCGCGCGGCGAACTCGAAACCGTTCCAGCACCCCGGAACCCGGATTCCTGGATAAGCGCATAGGTGTGCGGCCAAAGCCCGATCCGCTCTCAAGGTTCGCACAATCGTGGCCCAGTCCGCGTCCAAATCGAACATGGCGCGGATACGCTCGATGATGAAGAAGAGGGAACGCGGCTCGTCAATCTGAACGCTTACTTTGAGGGCATTGCGACGTGCGTTGAGTGAGACTGCGAAGAATCCGCGATGTTCGTTCACCGAAATCGAGCGGCGGAAGCAGCCGCCTTCGATCGCTTCCACGCCGGGAACAGCTCGAGCCGCAAGGAATTCCAACATCCGTTTCCAATCGTAGGGTGGGCGAAAGTGCAGGTGAAAAACATAATGATTCTCCGATTGGCCGGTCAGCTCTTGTGCGACGCGGCGGATTTGCGTTGGAGTTCGATGATAGCTGTTACGAATGGCAGCATTGAAACGGCGCACGGAGCCGAAGCCTGCGGCGAAGGCAATTTGTGTCATGGACAATGAAGTTTCGTCTATCAGCTTTTTGGCAAAGTGCAAGCGGCGCGTCTGGGCCACCGCGCTGGGCGTGGCCCCGAGGTGGCGCAGAAAAAGACGGCGAAGATGCCGCGAGCCCATTCCAAGATGTTCGGCGAGGGCTTCCACACCGCCGTCTTCCAATCCCGTTTCGCTAATTAGGCGCAGCGCCCGCGTTACCGTATTCTGCGTGCCGGCCCAGGCGCGGGTTCCCGGAGAGCATTCAGGGCGGCAACGTAGGCACGGGCGAAAACCAGCTTCCGCTGCAGCCGCGGCGCTCGGGAAATAGCGGACGTTGCTTTCCTTGGAAGTGCGCGAGCGGCAAATCGGACGGCAATAAATTTTTGTGGTCAGCACGCCGATAAAAAACTTGCCGTCGAAACGCGCATCACGCGCCAGCCTCGCCCGCGAGCAAGTTTTCCAGTCCAGGTCCATTTGGCGTTAAAGGCAATCCTAGCCCATTTTCGGGGGCCGACTAGACGTTTTCGGACCAGGATACAAGCCTTGTCACCGGGTTAATCGCTCCATCCCCCCAGATTTCAGGGCCGCAAACGTCCAACGTTTCTCTTTCCATTGCTCTAACCTTGCGCGCGGTCGAAGGGTTGTCCACGGGCTCGGCTTTGCCTTCTTTCGGCTGAACCCCGCGTCAGCCACGGTGCGAGGAAGAGCGCAGACCGGCATCTTGAGCCCTCGGCGTAAATCACAACTGAAATGGGGAGGCAACATGAGATTCAGAACATCAATGTGCATCGTTGGGATGGCTTTGCTTGCGGCATTCGCAATTGCACCGGCTCGGCTTACGTCGCAAACCGCGCAAACGCTGTACAACATCATTCCCTTGACTACGCTCGGCGGGACGCAGGGCGCGGGCAATGGGATTAATGATCGCGGCTGGATTACCGGGGCGACTAACCAGCCCGGGGACGCGGTCTCGCACGCCGCACTGTGGATGGGCGGGCCAAACGTCATCGATCTGGGCGCCCTTGGGGGACCGGGCTTCAACAGCGCCGTGGCTTGGCCGATCAAGAGCAACAAGGGGGTGATCGTAGGAATCTCGGACACGAATGTGGACCAGCCCCCTGCCGATAATTTCTCCTGCTACCCCTTCTATGCCACGGGATCTCCGACTGGAAAGGTTTGCGAGGGCTTTCGGTGGGCGAATGGAGTGATGACCGCCCTTCCGCCATTTCCGGGAGGGTTCAATAGTTATGCGACGGCAGTGAATAACCGCGGTGAAATCGTGGGTTGGGCAGAGAACCCTGTGCACGACCCGACATGCAATACCGCCGTGCAGACTTTGCAATTTCGAGCCGTGATATGGGAACCGGATGGCACGATGAAGGAACTTCCGCCTCTGCCTGGTGATTCCACGACCGCGGCTACGGCGATCAATGACCTGGGCCAAGTGGTCGGAATATCTGGCGCGTGCGGCATTGCCGTCGGAGGCGTTAGCGCCGCTCACTCGGTTCTGTGGCAAAACGGAGTTCCATCGGAGATTCCGAACCTTGGCGGGCACACGTGGAACACCCCTACTGCAATCAACAATCAAGGCACGGTCGTGGGTTTCTCTTTGCCGGCGGGACAGGACGGCACGCGAAACTTCGAAGCGTTCCTGTGGACGCAGGCAGGCGGTCTAGTGCGATTGGGCAAGCTGCCGGGCGATATTCGCGCCGAAGCTCTGGGAGTGAATGAGAAGAATCAGGTGGTAGGTCTCTCACGCGGAGGACCCTTCGTATTCCGGGCGTTTATCTGGCAGAACGGAGTCATGAGCGACCTCAACAGCATGACGGTGGAGGGCTCCCAGTTTTTGCTGTTTGCCGACGACATCAATAACCGCGGCGAAATTTCGGGTGAATCGTTTGATCCGAACAGCGGAGATGCGCCCGCCTTTTGGGGAGTGCCGACGTTTGGCGGAGTGGGAGCTGGTAGTCAGGCCATCGCCAATGGAGGCCAGCAGAGAACTCTGCCCGCCAAAGTTCGCAGGCGCGTCCAGCAGAGGCTCGGCCCTCAAGCTGAGGACTGACGAGAACTGAACGGAAGCCGAGTAAGAGAGCCCCGTTTCGGCAACGAGACGGGCGGTTGTCGAGGATGGGTGCAGGGCGGTTATCGGCGACTGCTCTGCACCCACACTTTCTCTGGGGGCTGCAACACACAACCAGTACTCACAGGGAGCGTCGATTTTCAGCAGTTCGCGCGCTATCCTCTCGTCACAGACTTTGCTATTTCGTATGCTCAGAAGTGATTCTGTAGAAAGGGACTCTTGACATGAGCGCGACCCTCCACCCTCTCATTGACATTGGGGTTTCAAGGCACATTGGCAAATACAGCGACGCTACCGAAGTCCCGCGCCCTGCGCGATGGCTTTTCACTTCGGGAACGCCCGGCGTTTTGCAGGATGGCACGCTGCCTGCGACCTTCGAACTCCAAGCCGAGCAAGCGTGGAAAAATATTTTCTCGGCTTTGCAAAAAGCGGACATGGGCCGGGAGCACTTGGTAAAAATCGTTCAGTATCTCGTCAGCGCTGAAGATCTTGCGGCTCATGCGTCCATCCGCGCACGTTTCCTGGGGGATTGCCGCCCGGCTTCTATGCTCATGGTGGTTGCGGCTCTGCCGAAGCCAGGGTTTCTGATCGAAATCGAAGCGATCGCGGCTGCTTCCATTTAGAATTCTGTCTGTCCCCTGTGGCTGTTCGCTTGATTTAGCGGAACTGGGACTGTCACTTTCGGTCTGGTCGCTCGGTAACCGGGTTTTCGCCGGCGGCAGGGAGTTTTCTTTTCGCGCCTCGGGCTAATTCTCCGGCGACCAGCGCCTCTACGCCGTCGTAGGCGTAAATTGTTGGTGCGTGATTTTGCATGAGGCCGCCGGTGTCCGCCGTAGGGCCGTAATTGCTGTGCAAATCGCGCCCTAGCATGCGCAGCAGGGCCATTTGCTGCCCGCGATGATGGGCGGTGTGCGCGATTCGCCTGACCATAATCCAGGCGCGGGAGCGCTGCACGTCAAAAAATTTTGTTTCGGATCCCCACCACGCCTCGTCTTTGCTTTTTAGCGCGTCCAGACGTTTCTCGCTATCTTCGGCATACCGCTTGATGAATTCGATGCGCGCTTCGTTGGCAGGAAGAGGCGGGGCGCCCACGTCAATTCCGAGCATGTTGATGAACCAGAGGTTTTCGCTCACGCACTGATGCACCATTTGCTCGCGCACACTGCGCCCTCGTGGGTCACCTAAGCGAGGACGCACCGGCAAATCCTCATCGCGGAACTCACTCCACACGCTGAGCACCTTGATGCGTTCTGTTTCGTAGGTCTCGACCAGGAAGTCGTATCGCATCCGCGCCTCCTTCATCCCGCTGGTTTGGCGCGGATTCTCTCTCCAGTTTGCGGAGGCGTCAATCTGATGATGAAGTCTTGCGTGCAGTGCGCAGCATGCTGCGCCCCCACAAGAGGATTCGCGCTGATTTCAATGCTATTGACACAGCGCCCGCGCGGGAGTATCAACGGTTTTGCGCACGGCTCTGCCGAAACTCCCTTCCGTTTTCCGTGCGCACACGTCTAAATCCGCTAGGAGGCAACCATGTCAAATCCTGTCCGCGCAATTCCTGAGGGGTATCACTCGGTGATTCCATATCTGACCTGCAAGAACGCTGGGAAGGCCCTTGATTTCTACAAATCGGTTTTGGGAGCCGTCGAGACCGTATGCATGAAAGGGCCCGACGGCAAAATCGGGCATGCCGAACTCAAGGTCGGCGATTCCCACATCTTTGTTTCCGACGAGTTCCCCGGCATGAACGCCGCGCCGACGCCGGGAGTCAAGAACGCGTGCGGTGTCTTCCTCTATACGGAGAATGTGGATGACGTCTTTAAGCGTGCGGTCGCTGCCGGCGCCACGGTAGATATGCCCCTCGAGAACCAGTTTTGGGGCGACCGCTATGGCAAGATTACCGATCCCTTCGGGCATCAGTGGGGCCTCGCGCAGCATGTGGAAGATGTTGCGCCAGCCGAAATGGAGCGGCGGTCGAAGGAATGGCAGGCAAAGATGGCCAAGGCGGCAGCGGCGGGGCAGGGTTAACCGCTTCTGGTTCAAGTTTCCAGCTCAAGGAAAGCAGCAGGGCCTCTCGGTTATGCCGGGAGGCCTTTTATTTTCTAGCAAGGGAACTGTCCTGACTCCTGGACTCCTGCTTCGTCAATATGTTCAATAGACCTGCCGCGAGGCGGGTAGGGAGTATCTTTTTCACCGATAGCGGAACCTCGGAAGACCAAGAGTCGTAGTGACAGGATGGAGGGTGTGACATGTCTCTGCGGGCGCGCGGAAAAGATGTGTGGCTGACGGTAAAGGCTTGGTGGTCGAAGAATTGGATGCTGACTCGGCCCGGGCCTGAAGTGCGGCGTGGGGCGGTGTGGGGGACGTTGGCGGCGGCGTTCGCGTCCGTGATGATTGCGGGACTTTGCCTGAAAACCGGGTTTGGATACGCCTTCGATTTTGCGTTCGCGATCGTGTTCGCGGCGCTGTGCATAGCGTTGGTCATGCTTGGCGTGATGCTTGTGCTGACGATTCTGCGGAAGCTGCCACGGCTGGCGACGGGAACTATTATTGGCTCCTGCGTGGTTGTGATGATGCTGTGGGGGCCTCTTGATTTGGGAATTTCTGTGGCCATTTTATTGGGGCTGGTGGAAGGAGTCTTGGGCGCGACGATTGCGACGTTTGTTGCGGGTGGATTTGTGCAAATGGCGCTGCGCAAGAAGATTCTTGTTTCGCTGCTGTTCGTGGGCGGAGTTGCGGGGAATGTGTACTTCGTGTGGCTCTTTGCCCACGCAGGTTCGATGGAGAAGCTTATCGAATGGAAGCCGCCGGCGGAATCGATGCCTGCGAAATTGGCGGTGGAGAATCCGAGCGCGATTGGGCCCTATCACGTGCGAAAATTCTTTTACGGAGTAGGGAGCGACATTCGGCGGGCGGAATATGGAGCGAGCGTGGCGATCAAGACGCGGACGGTGGATGCTTCGGATTTTTTCAAGGATTTCAAGGGATGGAAGCGGTGGGCGCGCAAAAAATATTGGAAATTTGACGTAGACAAGCTGCCGCTGAACGCGCGCGTGTGGTATCCGGAAGGGCCGGGGCCTTTTCCGCTGGCGCTGATTGTGCACGGGAATCATAACTTGGCGGATTTTTCGGATCCGGGCTATGAGTACCTGGGAGAATTGCTCGCGAGCCGCGGGTTCATTCTCGCTTCGATCGACGAAAATTTTTCAAATGGCGGACTGTTTCACGATCCGCCGCTGAAGCCGGGCAGCGCTGTGCGGGGATGGCTGCTGCTCGAGCATTTGAAATTGTGGAGGGAATGGAATCAAGCGGCGGGGAACCCGTTTCAGGGAAAAGTGGATTTGTCGCGAATCACACTGATGGGTCATTCGCGCGGAGGAGAAGCGGCGGCCACTGCGGCAGCGTTTAACCGGATGAAATACTATCCGGAGGACGCGAACATCAAATTCGATTACGGATTCGCGATCAAGAGCGTCGTGGCCATCGCGCCAGCGGACGGCCAGTACAAGCCCGCGGAGCAGGACCGCTGGATTTCCGACGTGAGCTATCTGACGTTGCAGGGGGCGCACGACGCGGATGTTTCTTCATTCTTGGGCAGCAGGCAGTGGGACCATGTGAAGTTCACGCAGCCGGGACCGTGGTTCAAAGCAGAGATTTACGCTTACCGCGCGAATCACGGGCAGTTCAACACCGTGTGGGGAAGGACCGACGCGGGCCAGCCGCTAAGCTGGCTTTTGAATTTGAAGCCGTTGATGTCCGGGGAAGAGCAGCGGCGGATTTCGAAGACGTACATTTCGGCGTTTCTGGAAGCGACGCTGCACGACCGGCGCGAGTACCTTCCCTTGTTTCAAGACTGGCGTGTGGGACGCGAATGGCTGCCGGAAACTCTTTATGTCGACCGGTATCAGGACGCGTCGTATGTGCCGCTCGCTTCGTTCGCCGAAGATGCGGACCTGACGACAACAACCACACCGGGTGGAAGCATAGCGGGCGAGGATTTGTCGGTGTGGTACGAAGGAAAGATTCCCTGGAGGGAAGGAGACCGCGACTACAACGGCGTGTTCCTGGGGTGGAAGCGCGCGAAGAAAGCGCCGGCAGCGACATACACTGTGACGCTGCCAGCAGGCGCGGCGGCGAAGTGGCAATTGGGAGAAGGATCAACGGTCGAGCTTTCCGTCGCGGCGATGGATGAAGACGCGGATCTGCCCGGCAAGAAGTCGGAGGAGGAAAAGAAAAAAATAGAAGAAGAGGAAAAAAAGAAAAAAGAGCAGGACAAGTCCAAGAAAAAAGAGCGGGAGGCGCCGGATTTCACTTTGGAGTTGGTGGCGAACGATGGCGCGACGGCGAGCGTGCCGGTGAGCAAATTCATGGTGATTCCGCCGCCCTTTAAGGAACAATTCACGAAGCTGGCGATTTTGGACGAGAAAGGGTACGAGAAGGATTGGGAGCCGGTGTTTCAGACAGTGCGGATACCGCTGGCGGATTTTGCGGCGAATGGAGCGAAGCGGCTTGATCCGGGGAAGCTCAGCACGGTGCGGCTAAAATTCGACCGCACGGAGATGGGCGTGATTTGCATCAGCGGAATCGGGTTTGGGAAACGATGAAGCGCGACCAGCGATGCTCATTTTCTCTTGAAGAGGCAGACACCGGACCACGGTTGATTTCCGGCGGGGCCTTTCTTTTCGGGCAAGAGTCCGAAGAGGCGAAGAAGGAGCGGCGGGCGCTTGAATTTTGTGGCGGTTTTCAACATGCCCTTCACTTGCATCGGCTCCCAGCCGTGCGGCGAGAAGAACGCAGGCCCTTCGGCGGGCGCGAATTTGAATGGCGCGCCGATCTCGCTCAATCGCCTACCAGTGGTCTTTTGCATCATTTTCAAGAGTCCGGGTGAGGACAAATCCATAACCCAGCGCTGGAAGTTTGCGCCTCTTGCGAGATCCTTCGCCAGCGTGCCAACCTCTTCTGCGCTCAAGTAGATGAGCAGCCCTTCGGTGAGCACAAGGATCTTCTTCGCGCGCTGATTGAGATTTGCGAATAGTGTTCGCCGCGCGTTGACGTTGGCCAGGTCCAGACGTAGGCGCTCGAGGGCGCAGGTGGGTTTTTCGCCGGCAAGAATTTCTTCCTTGTAGGCGAGGATTCCCGGGAGGTCGACCTCGATCCATTGTAGCGATGCGGGCAGGTTCATGCGATAAGGACGCGCATCCAATCCGGCCGCAAGGTTGAGCACCAAGTCGACACCCTCCCCAAGTTCTTGGGTGATGAAATCATCGAAGAGATAGGTACGCGTGACCCAGGCCCATGCATGTTTGTTTCCGTTGGGCAGGGTGTTGGCGATGTCCACGCCGTGCTGCCCGCACAGACGCTCGGCGTAGGGGTCGCGAAAAATCGCGTCGGGCCGTTTGGTCTCCTCCGCACGGAAGTACGCCGCCCATCGCGCGGTGTCCGAGATATTGCGCGCTTCTTGAGGAGGCCCTGCTGGTGTTTCTGCCATGAGTCTTGTCCCTCGCTAGTCTGACGCAATGCGGGGATTGAGTAGCAGAAAGTTTTCCAGAAGTGCGCCCGACTCACTCCAGCGGCCAGAGCCAGGCAGCGCCGCGCACGCCGCTGGAATCGCCGTGCTTTGCGGGTACGAGAGGAGTGTCAGCTTCCTTGCCGAAGACGTATTGCTCCAGGCGTGCGGGAACGTTTTTGTAGATGCGGGAAATTTGCGAAGCGCCACCGCCCATCACAATGACGTCGGGGTCCAGCAGATTGATGACGCCAGCAAGACCGCGAGTGAGGCGGTCTTCGAAGCGCTCCAGCGCGGCGAGAGCTGCGGGCTCGCCCGCTTCACTGCGCGCGAGAATTTCCGGGCCGTGAAGAGAAGTTTTGGTGGCGCGCTCGTAGTCTTTTTCGAGGCCGGTGCCGGAAACCCAAGTTTCGATGCAGCCATTCTTCCCGCAGTAGCACGGGGATCCGGGAAATTCGTCGGCGCTCATCCACTGCAGCGTGTTGTGTCCCCATTCCCCGGCGACGCCGTTCATGCCGGCGTGGAGGCGGCTGTCTACTGCGATACCGCCGCCGCAGCCGGTGCCGAGAATCACAGCGAAGACCAGGCGTTTGCCTGCGCCCGCACCATCGGTGGCTTCGGAAACCGCCAAGCAGTTCGCGTCGTTGGCGCAGCGGACTTCGCGAGCGAGGACCCGGCTTAGGTCTTTGTCGAAAGGTTTTCCATTTAGCCACGTCGAGTTTGCATTTTTCACGAGACCGGTTCGCGTAGAGACGGTGCCGGGAATACCCACGCCGACTGTGGCTGGGCGGCCAAGCTGCGTCTCCATTTCTTTCACGCCGTCGGCGATGGCGCGCACGGTGCCTTCGTAGTCGAAGCGGGGCGTAGCGACGCGATGGCGATGGAGTTCGGCGCCGTCGTGTTCAAGCGCGACAAATTCAATTTTTGTGCCGCCCAAGTCCACGCCAATGCGAAGGGAATTGATTTTTCGACTAGTCATTCGGTTTCGCCCCCTTGGAGCGAAAGCATTGTATCTCCGCCTGTACCGCGGAGCACTCTTGGAAGGGAGAGGCGAAAGATAGGTCGAGATCCCTGCTTGCGGCAGGCGGGCTTCCGCCGGACGAAGCGGCCTCAGGATGACACGAGCGGGAGCGTTTTCGACGTTATTCGTCGCCGCGGACTTGCCACCATTCGAGGCGTTCAAATTCGGCCATTTTCTCTGTACCGTGGTCCGCGTACCAGCGATTCCAGGCGAGCGCGTCGGCAGGAATGTTGGCATCAGTGATTTCCTGAAGCGCCAGGAACGACCAGGAACGCACTTGCGCGCTGGTCTTTGGGTTGGCGGCCAAGTCGATGAGTTTCGGCACCATGCGCATGCGTTGCATGCGCGTGAAAACTCCGCAGTCGGCAATATTGCAACCGGCGCGGTCGCGAACTTTCATCGAAGGATCTTCGGTGAAGGAGGCAAACAACTCGTCGAGAACCTCGCCTTTGGCGAGAAAGCGGAGTCCCTCGACGGCCCACTGCCGCACGTTGGGATCTTTGTCGTTGCGCGCATAGTTGAGTAGAGCCTGGTGGATACGGTCGTAATCCACGCCGCGCGCGGCAAGCATCCCCAGGTAAAAGACGGCCCAGGCGCGGTATTGAGGATCCGTGCCGGCGCGATTCATGAGCGAGTCAGCGGCTTGCTGGTTTTCATGAAAGCCCTGGAGCGCGAGGCTCATGTCCACCTGGGCGAGACGGACGCGCAGATCTTTGGAAAATTGCGCGCGCTGCAAAAGCTGGGACATGCGATCGCTCTGATTGGTGCGGCCGATCCAGCCGTCGAACTGTTGCCCGAAAACTTCAAGGGCACGCTCGTCGTGGCCGATGAGCCGCTCGAAAAGCTCTTCGGCCTGCGCTTGCGGCGGGAGAGCGAGCACCCGCGGGACGTCGGCGTCGGTCAGTGGGCCGGAGAAGACGCGCGGGGGAACAGCTCTTGGTCTTGCCCGAGCGGGTGGTCGCGATGCGCTTCGGGAAGAGTTCGCGCGCACGCTGCGAGCCCCGACATTCCATTTTGCTTGCCAGGCAAACATGGCGAGGACCATTGCACCGAAGACGGCGAGGGCCACCAAGGAGGAGCCGCACGTTTGCACGCGAACGTTTGGCCGGCCAGTGCGCAATTGCACGGGCTGCGTTTGCACGCCGAGAGGCAGGCTGACTTCGACGTGCGTGTCGAGTTTTAGCCCGGCGAGCGTTTCGAGCTGCGAAACGACCCAGCGCGCTTCCTGGCGGCTGCTGATTTCATCGGCCAGCGTGCACTTCTGCCCGCTTTTGGTGTGGAGTTGGATGGAATAGATGGAATTGTCGTCGGAGTTTCCGCCTTGCTGAACGCTCCCGACGGGGACGATGCAAGCTACTTCGGAGACGGGAAACCGCTGCGTCGTGCCCATTCCCAGAATGCCACGGCGGGAGTGAATTTCACCGCCGCCGACGCCGATGCGCGCGCTGCCAAAAGTCACATGAAAGAATCCAAACGCCACGAGGAGATCACCCAGGGCGAAGAGCGCGGTGAAGAGCGCGGGAACGTTGCTGTGAATCAGGACGTACAGGGCGCCGGTGAAAACCAGGGCAACCACAAGAAGCATTAGGGCGCGGGCGGGCGTTCGTAGCGGTGGAAAATAAAATTCCGTGCCCCCATCATGCATCGAGACGATGACTTTGGTGCGCGCAGGCTGAGCAACTTCCCCGGGATCGGCGTCGCTGCTTCGCCTTGTCGCGAAACCGAAGTTGCTGGTGGGACTGCCGAACCCTTCCTGCGCGGAAGAATCGCTGACTGGTTGCGGCGAATCGGCGGTTCGAAAAACCGGCAGCTCGAAATCGTCAGAATAGTCGACCCCGGGAACATCGGCCCTTGCGTGAAGCTGCCACAGAATCTGGTCGCTTGAATTGCTGTGATCGGTGATGAGGGCGTCCGCGGGAATGTCAAATTCCACCGGTATGGCCCGGCCGAGCGGGCCAGGTTCGAGGGCGCTCGCAGCAACATTCTTATCTGCCTGCCAAAGTGTGACATTACTTGTGCTTTGATTCTTGCCAGAGCCCGTAACGATGCGGCGCACGCAACTGAGGCGAAGGTCGATGCCGTGTGCGGCCTGTGTTTCGAAGCGCAGGTGAATCCTGCCGGTCACGCCTCGGCCGAGAGAAATGGGCAGCGGAGCGAATTCGCAATAAGAATTGCCAAAACGTTCGTGGCGAATCGTGGCACGGATCGCGTTGATGATCAGGATGGCGCTGAAGAGGTTGAATCCGAGGAGGAGAAAGACCCGAGGGTCACTCTTTCGCAACAAATCCGGCATCAGGCCCAACATGAACGGAGCGGTGATCAAGGTGCAAAACGCGGCTCCAATCCAGGCGGTGATGTAGCCCTTTTTGTTTGCACTCTCCGCGCGCTGTAAGGACCAATCGGCGCGCCAGAGCCAGGGCGAAAGCGGATTGGCTTCCTGGAGGGCGGCCTGTTTCTTCATCAAGGCGTATCCCTTGAATGCGGCAAAGATGAGCCCGGCGCCGACCAAAACGAAAAAAGCCGCTACAGTTAGGCCTGTGGCCAAGTTGCTCGCGTGAAAATTCGGTCTCGAAACTAGCAGGCCATAGACAAAGAAGAGCCCTCCACCCAGAAAAGGCAGGGCGAAAATGGTCAGGAAGACAGGGCCGACCTTGGACGGCTGGGCCATGAGTTGATTTTAGAGCCGGGCCGAGGGTGATCCAGTATTTACCGGAGAATGGAGGCCGAAATTACACCTGACCCAGAGGACAGGTGGGCGCGTCTGTCTTTTGTGAGTCGAGATTTTTCTTGTGTCCGCGAACATTTCTAGCGCTTTCAACGAATAACAGTATGAGGAGCACGCGTGGCTGACGACTACGAGCTTTGGGATTCGGGCGATGGATGGCAGGGAGGCGTACCGCGCCTTGCCTTTGGCGATTTGCAGAATCTCGCGCCCGAGAAGTGAAACTCTTTGATGCTATTGCGAAAGCGAGAGGCGGTTGGCGCTGACGAGGGCGCTCAGGTCCGCAGCAATCCGCTGAGAGACTTTCTGGAGTTCTTCTCCCGACGGGTCGCGGGACAGTTCATAGCGGGCCGCAGGGGAATACGAAGTGACAGTGATGACCGGCCCGTGGCGCGCATCGTTGGCGGGAGGATCCGCGAGTACATAAAGCGGCTGCTCCGGGTTCTTCAGGTTATTGACACCCACATAGAGGATGATGTTCGGGCCGACCGTTTCGCCGCCCACCAGCAGCCGCCGCGCGCGGTTCATCTCGTCGGCTTCCGCAAAAACGCCGCGGACGCGAACGCCGGCCTTAGGTAGTGGCGAATTGGCACCGAGGCGGCGAGCGTCCAAGCCGGCCTGCGTGAGCGCGCGAATTATATTGTCGGAGACCGCTTTCACTAACGCGTTGGCCTGATCGGCGGGTGTTTCTTCCTTTGGAGTTTCTAAAGCTTCCGCCTCCGTACTCTGCGAATTCGTCGATGCGTACTCCGGAGACGATCCATTTCTCGGGACGCCAGAAGGAGAGCGCGAGGTGCTGCCCGGCTTGGAGCGCGAGGAGGTGCGCGTTGTTGCAGCCGTCTTCGGCGATGGCTTGCGCTGCGCGACGTCCAAATCGAAATCGCTCACGTAAACGATGGGTGCGTCCGCGGGCGCAGCTGCCGGTTGTGTGGGAGAGTTCGGTTCCGGTGACGGCTGCTGCGGATTCGGACTGGCGGCCACAGAGAGCGCCAGGAAAGAGAGGAGAACCGAAAAGCGTAGCCTCATGCAAAACCTCAAAGCTCTAAGCATAACAATCATTTGATGAACCAATGATGAAAGTCAGCTCATCTAGAAGATGAAAAGCAGGAGATTAGGGTTGTCCGGATGACCAATCAGCTTGCAAAAATGGTTGTTCTTACGACGGCGCGAGGATCTGCCGTGTGGCGGGATAGACGCGGCGGAAGGCGGCATAGCTAGCTCGGAGAGTGGCGACGGCACTGGGTTGTGGATCAACACGCGAAGCGACGCGCACCGCTGTAGCGCACGCGGCGTCCACCGTGGGCCAGACGCCGGCGCCAACGGCGGCCAGAAGTGCGGCGCCATAAGCAGCGCCTTCTTCGGCTTCTACAATTTCGACGGAGTGTCCGTAAACGTCCGCTTGAATCTGTCGCCAAAGCGGCGAGCGCGCGCCGCCTCCACCAACGCGGATACTGTTTACCGGAACGTTCATTTCCTGAAACAGAGTGAACGTGTCACGCAGGCTGAACGCGACGCCTTCGAGGATGGCGCGAACGACGTGGCCGCGCGTATGCGAAGCCGTCAGCCCGACCAGTGCGCCGCGAGCGCTGCCATCGAGATGAGGAGTGCGCTCGCCCATCAGATAAGGAGTCCAGAGAAGGCCATCGGAACCGGGAGGAGCATTCGCCGCTTCGGCGGTGAGATGGTCGTAGGATTCCGCGGCGCCGCTGGAGTCGGCGGTGAACGTGTCGCGGAACCAGCGCAAAGAAAGCCCGGCGGCTTGTGTGACGCCCATGACGTGCCAGCGTCCGGGAATGGCGTGGCAAAACGTGTGAACGCGGCCACGGGAGTCGAGCGCGGGACGATCCGTTGCCGCGAAGACTACGCCCGAGGTGCCAATCGTGGCGCTGACCGTTCCGGGAGAGACAATGCCCATGCCGACGGCACCAGCGGCTTGATCGCCGGCTCCAGCGACGACAGGAGTGCCGGGAGCTAGCCGGCATTCCTCCGCGCCTTTGGCGGAAACTTTTGCGCAAACGTCAGGGGATTCGTGGACGGAGGGCAGAAGAGTCTCTTCGAGCGCAGCGGCATCCAACATTTCCCTCGACCAGCGGCGATGCGCGACGTCCAGAAGCAAGGTACCCGAAGCGTCGGCCATGTCGGTGGCGCGTTCGCCGGTCAGCCGGAAGCGCACGTAATCTTTGGGAAGCAGCACCTCGTGGACGCGCTTCCAGTTGTCCGGCTCGTTTTCGCAGACCCAGAGAATTTTTGTAAGCGTAAAGTTGGGTAACGCTGGATTGCACGTGAGCTGAATCAAGCGTTGGAGGCCAAGAGCGCGCGTCAGATCGCGGCACTGTTTTTCCGTGCGGACATCACACCAAATCAGCGCAGGGCGAACGACATTTCCTTTTTCGTCGAGCAAAACTGCTCCGTGCATCTGCCCGGAGAATCCAACGCAGGCGATGTCTTTGCCGGTGAGATTCGCATCCGCAAGCGCTTTGCGAACTGCAACGCATGTGGCGCGCCACCAATCTTCGGGTTGCTGCTCCGCCCAGCCAATTTCCGGAGTTGCGAAAGGCTGATGATCTGCTGTGGCGGAAGAAACGAGCCGCCCGCTCTGATCGATGATTAGCGCACGTGTGCCGCCCGTGCCAACGTCAATCCCGAGTACGTGGATAAGGCCTCCTCGACCGCTGCAAAGTGGAGACATCATATACAGCCAGCCGAAGATGACAAGAGAGCGAAAGTGGGAACGCAAGATTTGCACCGCTTTCGCGGCAAGCTTCTTCCGGTCAACAGGTTAGCCGTAAAGCTGTACTCTAACTCTATGCCGAAAGTGGCTCACGGCTTGGTCCACTTGCATCAAAGCGGATCATCAGAGTTGTCGGCGCCGCAGGTCCAGAGCGAGTCAGCCCCCAATCAGCCCACCTGGTTGGTCATCAGGAACAAGGGCCGCATGTCGAAGCTCGCATACTGCGGACGCAGCCGCTCGGTGTTGTATTGCTCTTTGACGTTGACCAGTTTTTTGGTAGCGGTCACGGTTTCAAGCGAAATGTTGTCGTAGTGGCCGTTCTTGAGAACCACCAGACGCCCGCTGATGTTCTTGAGCAGTAAGTCCAAGGCGAGGTTGCCGTAGGCCATCGGCGCGATGGAGTCAATGGCGTCGGGATCGCCGCAACGCACGAGATAGCCGAGCTTCTGATTGATGACGTCGATTCTCTTGCCTTTATTGAATTTGGCGGAAAGTTCGCGCACTTTTTCGGCGACGATATCGCCGATGCCACCAAGCTTTTTGTGGCCGAAGGCGTCGGCCTCCGCGCCTTCGAACACCATCTCGCCTCCTTCGAACATCGCGCCTTCGGAGACCAGAACAATCGAGTACCTGCTGGGATTCTTGCGGCGATCGGCAACGAGCAGCTCCGTAAGGCGCTCGATGTTGAACTTAAATTCGGGAATCACGCAACGGTTGGCGGCGCCGGCCATCGTGGGAAGCATGGCGGTGAAGCCAGCGTAGCGGCCGAAAACCTCCAGCACCATGAATCGTTCGTGGGAACCGGCGGAAGTGCGCAGGGCGTTGACCATCTGAATCGTGCGCGTAACGCAAGTGCTGAACCCGATGCAGTAGTCGGTGCCAGGAACGTCATTGTCCATGGTCTTCGGAATTCCAATAACTTTGAAACCCTCTTTGTGCAAACGCACGCCGTAGCTCAACGTGTCGTCGCCGCCGATGGGAATGAGCGTGTCAATTCCCAGCCACGCGAGATTCTGGAGAACTTCAGGCGTTAAGTCATTCTTTTCTGACGTGAATTTGCTGCGCAAATGCTCGGGGACGCTCGCTTTGCCAACGCGTGCAGGATTCGTGCGCGAGGAATGAAGAAAGGTGCCGCCGGTGCGTCCCGCACGATCGACGGTTTCTTCGTCGAGCAGAAAGAAATTGTCGGAGTTGTCGTAGTCCTTCTCGCGGACCATATCCACCAAGCCGGCCCAGCCGTGACGAATGCCGATGATCTGATAGCCTTCGCGCAGAGCGCGCAGAGTAACGGCGCGGATGGCGGGGTTGAGGCCGGGAACGTCGCCGCCCCCCGTCAGAATGCCGATGACCCCTTTCTTGGTCTTGACGTTTGCCATGTGCAGATAGCTCGCTTTTTCGTGAGATGTGCAACAGAGGATTATCCGCTTTGCCAGGAATTTTAGGAAGTGCTTGAAGGCGATTCGTTTTTTCGAATCAACGCATTCAAAAAAGAAAGGGCGGAGTGCAGTCCGCCCTTTTTGGAATCAACATGATTAACTGCGTTTACGAGGCGGGCGTTGCAGCCACCGGTTCGGTTGAAGAATCTTGAATTGTCAACATGTCGGTGCGCACCTTCTCCCATTCGAGCAAAGTAAGCCCGTGCGAAGCAAAGAACTTCCGGATTTTTGCGGAGTCCCAATTCATGACTTTTTCCATCACCGGAACCAGCACGCTCATCGCGTTGTCGCTGAGCACAGTGCGCTTCGCGACGCGCGCAATGAATTTGGCTTCGCTCACGGCGATGGTTAGGCCGTCGTACTGGTTGACGTGCATCATGACCGGCAAGTCCGAGCTGCCATCGCCCATATAAATAATTTGGTCATGGCTGATGCCTAGGGCCGCCCGAAGTTCTTCGAGCACGGTGATCTTGCCCCAGCCCGCCGAGGCGCGAATGATCGAATCGGTTTCGCCCGACTCTTTGTAGCGGAAGCGCGTACCGAAAATGTGATCGGGCGGAACGATGCCTTCAAGCGCCGATTGAATAATTTCCTGCGGCGCCGCAGAGATTACGTTGAAATGGAATCTGTAGCCTTCGCCGAAACTGTCGAGCGCGCGCGCGAAAAGAGCCACGTCGTGCTTCAAGCGGATGCGCTTGCCGGTCTCGATGAGATGCTCGCGCCGCACGCGGCGAAAATCCGGGTCATGCAGTATCAGGTAGCTTAGCTCTGCGCCCTGTTGGACGAGATTGATCTCCGCCAACCCTTTCACCTTGTCGTGAATCCCGTGAAAACCGATGAGCTCGCTCAGAACGACTCCAGAGTCGTTGAAGCTGAGTGTCTGGTCGAAATCGCTGGCCAGCAAGTAATGTTTCACCATGTACTGGTACTCCTTGTGTTCCTTTCCTTATCGAGCTGATGCTTCTGGGAGGCCCTCATCCTCGAACAACACCTTAACCGCGGCACTCCCAGAATCCCTCACGAATTATTTTGATGGGTGCGATGCAATAAAAGTGTCAACAATTCATTATACCTTTGTTAGATGCCGCCGAAGGGTAAAGGACACAAAAAAAAGGAGATGCGTGTAGAAAAAGGACACAAAAGGGTACAAATTCCATAGCGAAGCGCTAGGTAGCTGCGGCGAAGAAAGAGGGAAGATGACGCAACGAGTTGGTTAGGGAACCGATAGCCAGGCCTGAGCGCTCCGGGGCATAAACCAGGATTGTAGGCGGTCCAGCCAGGGCTCCGACCTGGTGGCGGCCTTCCCTGACCGGGGATTCGCAACCGGCTCGTCGGTAACCGTATAGAGTTGCCCGTTGCGAAGGTAAAGCGCCTGGGCTTCGGCGCGATTCAGGGGGCGAGCGCCGCGGCGACCGAAAACCGCAAGCTGGTTTCCGGATTCGTCTGCGGCGCGGTCGCGGTCAATGCCCTTCGATATGGCAAGGGCAGGCCCGCGCGTGCGAGCGCTGGCAATCAGCTTTGGCGTTGGCCGCGGGCTGAACCCGGAAAAGTGCGCAGGATCATCCCAGGGCGAAACGATTTGCAGCACGCGGAGCCCATTCTTTCCATCGGCGACAAATGCAAAAGCGCTAGCCGCGACCATGCCGATCTTCACGTCGTTCACGTCATTGAGCCGGCCTTCGGCGTTGAAAATCTGGTCCAGCTTAGGAGCATCCGGTCTTTCCACATCGACGACGGCCAAGCCTTGCTTGCCCGCCGAAACATAAGCGTAGGTGCGTGCGAGATAAACGTTGCGCGCGTCTTCAAGCTGAACCAATGTGTTCGCGACCGGTTTTGGCTGCGCGAGATCAGTAACATCCAAAACCTTCAGGCCGTCACGGTCTACGACGAAAGCATAACGGAACTGCACCGCAATGCCGCGCGGATCATTCAATGCGGGCGGGCCAAGTGTTGCCGTCACGCGCGGTGCGAGCGGGTTGTCGAGGTTCACCACGATCAGGGCTTTGTCCGTCAACACGTACGCAACAGTTCCCGCCATGGCCATGCGGCGCGCTCCCGTGAGGACGCCGCCAGGGTTGAACGCGAGAGCGCGCTTCAGGAAATTGTTTGTGGGATTGCCGTCGAGCAACGTTCCCACACCGGGGCTGTTCGATTTCAAATCCGGATTGCCAATGATGACCAGGCCCTCTTCTTTGTCTGCGACATAAAGAAAACCGTAGAACAGGTCAATTGGCTCCTCCTCATTCTCGGGCAATTGTTGGCGTAAGGGATCGACGGCAAGGGTCGTGGGCGAAGCAACCGACACTGCGTTCTTGGTCGGAACAAAAAATCGCTGGCCAACGGGCGAAACCGGTGCGGTCGCAATTTTTTCGGAGACGCCCTTGTTGTCAATATTCGCGATGTCGTAGACGCGCAGCCCGCCCGTCCCGCTTGCAGCATACGCATACTCACCGCGCGCCTGAATGTCGAGGACGTTGCCGGAATGCTCCGCAGCTACATGAAGTGTGCGGCCCTGTTCAACGAATTTCTTGAAATTGTCCGGATACGCGATACGCTGAAGGTCGCTGCCGTAAATCGCTTCCGGCTCGTCGTGTTCGGCCACCGCAATGGATTGCAAGCCCTTGTTGCCAGTGGCCACATAGACGTAACGCCCCATAAAGTTCATGAAATTGGTGCCCTGCAAAAGGAGTTGCGCCATCCACGCGTTGTTATCGTTCTCCGCGGAGACGTGGCAATCGCGGCATTGTTTCGTCTCCCTTGCGCGAACCGTATGCGGCACGAACGTGCTGAAGGCCTGGCCGGAAAATCCCGGCGCGGAAATCGTTTGCTGCGTGTAGTAGAGCCATTCCCTATTCGCGTTTTGCGAACTGACCAGCACCGCGCAGGATGAACGTGCCGGCGCAATGCGATGTCCTGTGACCGTCCCATCGACTCCCAGCATGTAAATGTCGTCGCGTAGAACCTGGAAGTTGTAGGTGGTGTAATTCTTGGTGAGCAATCCTTCATTGTGTAGCATGGGACGCCGCGCGTTCGCGGTCATCTGCAAATGGCAGCCGAAGCACGTGGGCGTCCAAGACGTATGGCAGGAGTAGCAGGTCATCTTGTCGTTGGCGTGCGCGAGCATCGTATCCTTGCCAGGTGTCTGCGCTGGAACAATTCCATCTTTGCTCATCAGTTTTGCCCGCAGCGATTTCGAGCTGAAATGCTCACTGCCGGGCGTGATCGTGTCCAGTGTTTGCACGATCTCCCATTCTTTGCTTTCTTCGGACATCGAGCGCTGAATCAATTTGTCACCGCGCCATACGAATCGCCGCAAGCCCCATGGCGTCCGCAAACCATCGAGATGACGCCCCCGCTCGCCTCCGGGAACGACAGGCTCCAGAGCGGCCGGCCCGGATGTCAGCAGCGTCGCTTTCCTGCGAATTGTGCCGTGGCAATCAATGCAGTCAATCTCCACCGCCGCGCGCGGCTCTCCGTAAATCTTGCTGTTTCCATGATTGTCCTGCTCGAAATGGCAATCGTTGCACTGCATTCCTTTTTCCAGGTGAATATCCGCGAGGTGTACCGCCTTGCCAAAGCGTTCCGGATCGTCAAACGCGATTGGCTTGCCCTCTTTGTCGAGCCAGTTTCCCTGGCGGTCGTGACTAAACACAGAACGAAAGACCCAGCCGTGCCCATGAAAATCGGCGAACTGCGTGGTCTTTAATTGTTTGTTGAAATCGGCGCTGCCCGTTTGCTCCAGGAATTTCTCATCACTCCAAAGTCCGCGCGCTGCCGCCGCCTCTGGATTGCGGAGATAGGATTGATAGCGTTCTTCCTCCGTAGGGTTGCGCTGCTCCTTCGGGTACATTTTGTCGCCGTCGCTTTCGTTGTCCCACCACGTCAAGCCGAAATACGTCGCGACCATGTTCGTTCCCGGATGAATGTGGCAGATGGTGCATTGGCTCGAGGGAATGGAGCGTGTGAAAACGTGTTTGATGGGATGGCCCGATTCGTTCTTCGGAATCGTTGGATCGGAAGAGGCGCTGAAGCCAGAGTGTCCAAACGACGCATAAGTGCCCGAGTGCGCGGGATCGCGATCGTTTGCGTAGATCACGTGGCACGCCGTGCAACCGCTCGCGCGGTAGTCGCCGGGATGATCATTCGTCCCCGGGAGCGACAAAATCGGATCGAGCAAACGCGTCTTCTGCAGCCCAAGAAAAACAGGATCCGTGCGCAGTCCCGTTCCGAAGCCGCGATCGCTGAGCTTGTCGTCCGGTTTCCCCGGAACTTCTTCGCGATTCGGATTGCCAATCTCCGATTTCTTGCGCCCGCCGCGCTCGAAAACGCGCAGCACATTTCCGGGCTGCGAAATTTCCCAACGATAAAGGGGGTCCAGTTCGGGAATCACGCCTCTAGCGCGAGTTTCCTCGGCGGTCGCTTTTGGAAAGGTCTTGATGGATTGCGGCAGGCCGTCGCGGTTGTAACTTTCTCCGAAGCGCGCATTCTTCGCTGGATAACCGCCGTTGTTGTAGAGCGCCGCGCCCCAAAGAAGCCCCGCGTGCGTCATCATGCTGGTGGATACCGCGCGCACTTCCGCCGCATGACAGCCAATCGTCCCGCAAGTTTCAGGCGCGACCCGCAAATCGCCCGGATTGACAAACTTGATGTATTCCGCGGATTCCTTCAGCCATAGGCCATAGGTGCGCTCGGGAAGAGTCGCGCGATTTTTGAAAGCCGCATTGCGCGGCTGCACGTGAGCTTTTTCCTTCGCAGCCTTGTATCCGGCCGAATTCGGCGCGATTCCGCCCGCAATGGCAATCGACGAATTCCCTCCGTGACAGTCCGTGCAGCCGAGATGCACCGTCTTCGTCGGATGCATCGTTGGTTCATCGGTCGAAGTGTGACACGACGCGCAGCCTGAAGATTTTGTGTCGGTTTCTTCCCGAGCCTGGCCGACGGCGGACGCAGCGGCGGGCCTGCCTGCGCAGGCAGGCCTTAGCCCGGCCCGGTTTGCCGACGCGGAATGCAGAGCAATAACAAAAGATAACGCAGAGACGCATAGCACGCAGAGACTTCGCAGAGACGGGGCGTTGGAGTTGTGGAGAGGGATCATCGTCTGCGCGCCTCAGAAAGTAAACTTCAACGAGCCGAAAAGCGAGAACTGTGTGCGGCCCGTGTAGATATCTTTGAAACCCTCCCCGGGGTGCAGCGCCAAAGCGCCTCCGGTGAGCACGATGTTTTCCGTAAGTGGCGGACGGTATTCCACGCCGATGCCCGCGTCCTCGCCAATGGCGTGGTGAATTGGCCATTGAAACAGCAAAAACTCCAGAGGCTCGGTGCGCTCGAAACGCAGGTAATTGAAATTCGCAAATCCGCGCAGCTTGGGCGTGACATCGAAATCCGCGCCTGCGTTCGCAAGAAAAATTCCCGGATTCACAAAATTGGCCTGGCCTTCGTCTTTACTGGCTCGCAAAGACGGAATCAGGCTTCCGGGCGTCGTCAGCAGCACGCCAGAGCCCAGCAAGCGAATCCCTTCGCGATTCCAGAAACTGAAAAGCCCTCCTGCAAAATTCGGCAAGTCCACGATCGAATCAAAGCCGCGCGCGCGCGCGTCACGCGGATCAGAGTCGCCGGATGTGTAAAACACAGAAACGCGGTAACGCATCCAGTCTTTGTCGTAAGAAACTTCCGCCGCCGCCATCTGGGCGTTGATCGTTACGCGTCTCCCGGCGATGGGATTGAACGCGTCCTCGCCAATCGCCTGATAGAAAGCATGTGTGAGATTTAGCCGGCGAATGTGCCCGCTACCGAGCCAGCCGAAATAGCCGACGCGAATCCCATGCAGAATCGGTCCCGCTCCAGGATGTTGATTGATGACATTCCCAATCGGCGCCGGGCGCACCAAAAACCCGTTGTCGTCGTAGTGCAAACTCGGATCATCTTTATTCCATGCGGCCACGAATTCCGCCGTATATCCCGGAAAAAAGAAATCCTGCAAATACACATTGCCCAAAGCGACTTGTTGATGCCGCCGTTCGAACGTGTTCAACACGCTGTTCGTGTTTTTCTCGAGGAAATGAAAGTACGCGATGTTGTACTCGATCCGGTCGCTGTGCAGATCGCCGAAAACACGCAGTGCGGGTTGCTCGTCCACAAACAAAAATCCCCGAAAATCCGCGTTGAACTGCTGAATTCCCGCGCGGGCCGAAACGAAATCATAATTTGGTCCCAAATCATGAAGCTTCACCTCGGCGAACGCTTCCTGCAGTCCGAGATGATTGTCAAAGCGGTTCGTGCCGCTGCGCACGTCAGGCCCGACGATGCCGAGTTCGCGCACTTTCAAATCATTCAGGCTGAATTCCGGAGTGACGCGAATCCGCCAGTCCACCGGCTTAAACGATGCGTCCCCATGAAACAAATCAAAAGCGAAACGCAGCGTCTGATCGACAAATGCCTGCTCCCCCTTGCCGAAAAAATCGGAGCTCCCGGCGCGCGCGCTGCTGACGTTGCTTGGCGAGGGTACGCGACGGCCCTCGAAAAAAGTTTCCGTGGACGCGGTCAAGTTCAGAAAAACTTGCTGCCCCAGGCGCTCCAGCCAGATAGGTTCGTCGCCTTTCAATCGATTGCGATTAAACGGGTCATACCAGTGCGGTTTTGAATAGAGGTATTCCCCTTTTTGCGGATAGCGCCGGTAATCAGGCTGTTGCAAGGCCCAGCGATTCGGAACCACGTTATAAACATCCGCGACGGGAGGAAGCGCCTCCGCGGATATATTTTCGATGCAGTTCGGGTCAGCATCCAGCCGGTGTCGAAGCTCGCGATAGGCGCCCGTAGTCGCAGACGCCCCAGCAGGCAACGCGGGTCCAAGGTCAGAAAGCCGCGGCAAACGAGACGGCATGTCCGCCGCACCGCTTGAAACGAGAAAAATGTCCAGAGTCGTCACTTCGTTGGGTGAGAGCGCAAGGTCCGCAAGCATAAATGGCGCGTAGCTCGGTGCTTCCACTCGCAGTTCATATCTCCCCGGAGGTAAGGGAAATAGCCGGAAGATTCCTTCTGCGGAAGAAGTTGCAGCGAGAGTTTGCCCCGATTGCAGGTTGCGCAACGTCAAAATCGCGCCTGGAACGGGCAGTGTATTACCTGGAGAACTGGTATCGCGAACAAAACCATCGAGCGCAGCGGTGTTTTGTGCCTGCTGCCGTGGAATGCGTTGTGCTGGGCCTTGCTGGCGTGATTCCTTGGCCGAACTCTGAGCCGGCGCCTGTTCTTGGAGGACTTTCGCTTCCAGTACAAAGGAAAAGAAGGAGCACCAACAACAAGCCACACACACTGCACGCCACGATGCTCGCAGAGAAGAAAGAATCATTCGCTCAGCCCGAGTGGATCCGCAAAAACAGGAATCGCGTTCTAGCTAACAACAGCGAACACGATGGAGCAACACCTTTCCGGCCGGGCTGGAGCGATTCAAATAACAAGCCGCGGAAATCGTGCCATTCACCAATACACAGCAAACGAGCCGCAAATCCGTTGAGCCGAAGCGAGCCCGTGCGTTACAAGGAGAGAATCCTCGATGGTCATCACGCACAAGTTGCGCAAGCCCGTCGAATCGCAGCAGACGCTTCGCTCGCGAAGAAAAGTGCTCGTCGTCGGCGTTTTTCTTGCTTTGACGCTCGCCGGAATGCTCGGGCTTCTCTTGTGGGGCTGCGGCGGCGGGACCACTACTCTCGTTTCTCCCCCACCGCCGCCAGTCGTTCAACCCCTGCAGGTTTCCGATGTGCAAAAGATCGTGCAAGCTGCTGTCGATTCCGTGAACGTGGACATGGTCGTCGCCGTGGTGGACCGAGCGGGGTTTGTTCTTGGCGTCTTTCGCACTCAGAACGCGCCGACCAGTGGTGTGGGAAATCTTGGGCAAACTCAGGACGCGAATGAACTGGCCGTGGCTCTCGCGCGCACTGGCGCGTTCTTCAGTAACGATCAGGCGCCGCTCTCATCACGCACGGTCCGCTTCATCAGCGGGATTCACTTTCCTCCGGGCGTCGCGAACCAGCCCCCCGCCGATTTGTACGGCATCGAAAACACCAATCGCGGCTGCACGCTGGTGAATGATCCGACCTTCACAAGCAAGATTCGTCCTTCCCAAACGCTTGGCGGAGGATTCGGCCTCGGCGTAATCACCGGGAAGGCGGACACCAACGATTCAAACGCGAGCGCCGTAAATCCCGGCGGCGTGCCAATTTTTTACAAAAACGTCGTGCTCGGCGGAATTGGCGTCGTCACTTCGGCAAGCGATCCGAACGTGGCAGAGTTTGCCGCATTTTCCGGTTCGACGGCCGCGAGAACAAGTCCAACCGACGCTTTCGGCCCGACTCCCGCTGCCCCCGGCGTTGTTTTCATCGGCGGCGTTGCGCTTCCTTTCGTCAATCAGACTTCGCTTCCCGCGGGTTTTTCGGCGGGCCCGGTCGGCGGCGCCGGAACTTTTTTGGTCGCGCCCACTAACAGTCAGGGGCAGCCTCTCGAAGGCGACTTGATTCCACCAGTGGCAGGGCCAATCGGCGGATTAAGCCCAACCGAAGTGACGCAGATATTGAACAACGCGGAAGCAACCGCGAACACCACGCGTGCCGCGATTCGCTTGCCCATTGGTTCGCGCACCAGAATGGTGATTGCCGTCGCCGACCTGGACGGGACCGTCATCGGACTACGCCGCATGCCGGATTCCACGGTCTTCAGCATTGATGTTGCGGTGACCAAGGCGCGCAACATGGTGTACTTCAACAGTGCTTCGCGAACCGCCGCGGATCTGAATGGCGTGCCCGTGGGCACCGCGGTGACGAACCGCACCATCGGCTTTGGCGCCCAGCCGCTTTATCCTCCCGGAATTGATGGCTCCAATTCCGGCCCCTTCTTCAATCTCTACACCATGGACCTCGCGAATCCCTGCACACAAGGGTTTCAAGTCGGGGCCCCGAACTCAAACAAAAGCGGAATCGTGTTCTTTCCGGGCAGCGCCGGCTTGTATCGCAACGGAACCTTGGTCGGCGGTCTCGGTGTCAGCGGCGATGGCGTGGATGAAGACGACTACGTCACAAATGGCGGTGCGGCGGGATTCGAAGCGCCCACGAACATTCGCGCTGACCAGGTGATAGATCAGGGCGTGCGTTTGCCTTATTTCAAATTTCCCAGAAACCCGACAAACTAGCCTGAGTCTTTAACGAACGGTCCCGGCTGAAGGTAGCGAGGGCCGCAACGCTGTCATTCCGAGGGCATCCGAAGAGGGTGCCCGAAGAACCTTTTCTCTCTCTGCGCGGTGTTTGCGCGGAGAATCTCAACCGATCCGCCGCGCTGATTTCCTGCTTCGGGCTATTTTTGTCAATGCAGCTGTGTACTCTTCGACCTTTTCCGGAACCGCCTCGCTGTAGACAAACTGGCCGTTGCGGCGGCAAATGATGAGTCCGGCTTCGCCAAGAATCTTCAAGTGATGCGAAACCGTTGCCGGTGTGACTCCCCGCATCGAGACAATTTCTCCGCAATTCCTCCGTTTGCTGCGGGAAATGGCTTCAAAGATGCGCAGGCGCGTCTCGTCGCCCAGCGCTTTGGAGATTTTCTCGATTTGCGAGCGGTCCACTTGGCCCTGCCTGAACTCTAGCGAACTGCAACCCCCGCCACCAGGGGAAGCGCTGTACAGCGTATCACGTCCCAAGAATCGTGTAACCAAATACTTCGATATTAATCTAAATGTCGAAACGTCGAAGGCCGGCCGGGCTTGGACAGGAGAAATGGCTTTCGAACACAGCAAAGCAGGGGGAGAACCAACATGAAGAGATTAGAAGGAAAAGTGGCGGTAGTAACCGGGGGAAACAGCGGCATCGGGCTGGCCGCAGCGAAGCGCCTGCAAGAAGAAGGTGCGCGCGTCGTGATCAACGGGCGCAATAAGAAAACGCTGGACGACGCCGTTAAATCCATCGGCAACGGCGTCCTGGCCGTGCAGGCCGATGTTTCTAAGAAAGAGGATCTGGACAAGCTCTACTCTACCGTGTCCCAGAAGCTAGGCAAGATCGACGTGCTGTTCGCTAACGCGGGGATATACAAATTCGCCCCATTTCAAGCGACAAGCGAGAACCTCTACGACGAGCTGTTCGATATCAATGCCAAGGGCGTCTATTTCACGATTCAAAAGGCGCTTCCGTTGCTGAATGACGGCGCCTCGATCATCATCAACACTTCCGTCGCAGATGAAACCGGACTTGCAGGTGCCTCGGCATACTCGGCAACCAAGGCGGCTTTGCGTTCTTTCACGCGTACGCTGGCAGCCGAACTGGTCGAGCGAAACATTCGCGTGAACGCCGTTAGCCCGGGCCCCATCAATACGCCCGAGGGTTTTGCGCGCATGGGCCTGTCGAGAGAAGAACTGGATGGCCTTATGAAGTCTATCGTCGGACAGGTGCCGATGAAGCGCGTCGGTGAGCCGTCAGAGATTGCCGGAGTGGTGGCGTTTCTTGCTTCTGCCGATGCTTCGTTCATGACCGGAGCGGAAATTCCCGTGGATGGCGGCTTCGGCCAAATCTGAGTCCCTGAGAAATCGGGAGCAAGAGCAAGGGCCGCGCCAGCGGCCCTTGCTTTTTATGCCGACAATCTTGCTCAACAAAAGATCCAAAACTTGTCATTCCCAGGACAAAGCGACGGGCAATCGTGGCTTGGTGCGTGCGACACGCAATTCAATGATAAGAGCTCAGCGGGCACCAGAGGGGTCCGGCGAAATTGCGCTATTCACGTCGAGGTGGAAGCGATGCGCCCTGTCGATCGCGGCGTAACAGTTATCGTCTTTGGCATATCCTCCGCAGCGGCGGGCCGTCTCTTTGTCGCGCGGCGAACGGACAAATTGCCAGATTTGCGCATAGGCGATGCTGCTTTTGGATGGAGCAGGCGCATCCTGCGGCGTGTTGCAGCCCGGAGAAGGCGGGCAGGAATCGTTGTAAACCCAGTAGACAAGCTCCGCCGGCCTGATTTGTTCGCGAATGAAATCAGACGTGATGAGTTTCAGCCCTCCGCCTTCGTCAACCGGGATGCCTGAGCAGTAGACGCCGGGGCGAAACCCGAGACGCTCGAGTTCGGAAGCCCAAGCTTTCAGATATGTAACGTAAGTCGATGGCAGGCGGCCACCTTCCTCAATATCAAGAAAAATAACCGAGCCAGTTGGGAAGCCTTCGCGCCGGGCGGCTGCTGCGGCGGCTTGCGCATCGTCGGCGACGCGTTTGCGCGTGTAAGCCTCGTCGCGCAGTTGGCCGGAGGTTGGTCCGGCAAAAAGTAGAACGAAACCGTAGCCTTCTGAGCGGAGCAGTTCGCGCTTGCCGGTCCAGGAATTCGTCTTCTCTTCGGGAGGATTCCCGAGCCAGTAGCCGGTGAAGGTGAACTCGCGCCGGAGAAGTTTCATCGCGTCGTCACCGGGATAGTCGTTGCGATCAAAACCAAGATAGTGGCGCTGAGGGGCTTCTTGTGGTGTTGAAGCTGAATTCGCGACGAACAACGCGACGGCCACTAAAGCAACAATACGGAGAGCGAAAAAAAAAACTTAACACAAAGGACGCTGAGACCACGGAGAGCACCAAGAAGAAAAAGACAGAGAGTGGTCATGGCTGTTCAGCCTTCGCGGAGTTTGTGCCCCGCGAGATTGCCGAGGCCGTCGTAAGCGGCATATTTGTACGTTTCGCTGAGCGTCGGATAGTTGAAGACCTGCTCGATGAATTCGTCGATGGTAAGGCCTTTATCCAGAACAGTCAGTCCGATGTGGATCAGCTCCGTAGCATTTTCCCCAATCAAGCTGACGCCAAGAAGCTTTTTATCTGCACGCGCGAAAATGAGTTTAAGCATGCCCGCGGTATCGCCGGTGATGTGGCCGCGTGCGTTGTTTTCGTACAAGGCGCGTCCTACGACGTAATCGATTTTCCTCTCCTTGCAGGACTCTTCCGTTTCCCCTGCAGCAGAAATCTCCGGAATCGTGTAAATGCCCATTGGCAAAAGCGATGCGACGCGCTGCTTATACTTCAAGCCAAACGCATGGCAGACCGCCACCCGGCCCTGCTCCATCGAAGTGGACGCAAGCGCCGGGAAGCCGATGACATCACCCGCGGCGTAAATATGCGAAACCGAAGTGCGGTAGTTTTCGTTCACCGGAATATAGCCGCGATCGTTGAGCGCAAGTCCGGCTTTTTCGAGCGCGAGCCCGTCCACAGCTGCGCATCGCCCCGCAGCAAAAAGTGCGGCCTCGGTTTCAAGGACTTTCCCGCTCTTCATCGTGAGCCGCACGCCGGCTGCGAAATTCTCCGTTTTCACCGGGCGCTCATTGAACCAGAAATGCATGCCCAGCGTCGCAAGGCGATCCCGCAGGCGGTTCGAGATTTCGCAGTCAAGAAAGGGGAGAAGCCGGTCACGGCCGTCCACCAAAGTGACTTCCACACCGAGCGCCATGAAAATGGAAGCGTATTCGCAGCCAATGACGCCGCCGCCAATCACCGCGAGACTTTTCGGTATCCGATCCATCTGTAGAAATGTGTCTGAGTCGAATGTGTGAACGTCGTCGAAGGAAATTTCCGCCGGACGATGTGGCTTGGAGCCTGTAGCAATGAGAATCACGTCGCCTTTCCAGTGCCGCGTGCCCTCCGCCGAGGAAACCGCAATCGTGTGACAATCTTCAAAAGACGCCTGACCGCGCACCAGTTCGATCTGGTGCAGTGCGAGGTTTTTTAGAATCCGCCTCCGCTCCATCTCTACGACTTCGCGCTCGTGATGCATGAAGTCATGCACGGTGAGATTCTCTTTCAAGGAGTAATCGATTCCGTGAAGTCCGCGCTGCTGCAAACCGGAAAAATAGAGCGCCGATTCGCGCAGGGTTTTGCTCGGAACGGTGCCGGTGTTGATGCAGCTTCCGCCCATGTGTTGAGCGCGTTCGATGATCGCGACGCTCTTGCCAAAATAAGCGGCCTGCGCGCCAGCCTTTTCTCCAGCCGGGCCGCAGCCAATTACAATCAGATCAAAATTTTCGGTCGAACGCACCCAGCCTCCCCAACCCGAGCAGGAACAAAATGGCGAATGTGCAATGCGGACCTTGGAGGATTCTAGGCGAAGGCGGGGACGAGCAGCGAGATTTGTTGGAGGATTGTGACGAATCCGGTTCCGCGCCGAGAAGAGAATCAGCGGCGCCGAGGGGGCCTAAGAAAAGAATAGACATGCGAGCGGAGCGGTGGTAAGAAGGAATATCTCGGCCATGCCCCGGTCCCGGACAAGCCCCTCGGCCGCCCTCAGGGATTGATCCGATTACGAAACCTCACAGTATCGCTCGGCTGGATTCCGAACTCCGTTTTGCTGCATCTAACAAAGCGGAGAGACGAGGGGGACTGACGGGATGGGCTCAAAGATCTTGCGGCGAAGCCTGATAGTGCTGATAGCGTTGTGCGGGATCCCAGCTACCGTCCTTGCTTCACGGGTTTTTTACTTCCAGGAACTATTTTTCGCATTCCTTTTGTTTGCCATGCTGTTCTTGATTCTACTGCTGGTGGCTGGCATTGCCGTCTGCGTGTGGATGCTCTACGTCCGCGCAGTTGTCTATCTTGCCGCGCGAACTGCTAGACAGGGTCGGCGCGCGCTGCCGGCGGTCAGAGCCACGGCTTTGTGGTTGGCCCCGACCGTTATAAGAACCTCTGGCGTAGTTTCATCGGCCCAGCAAATTCTGTTTTATCCCTTTGCTGGCCCATTTCGCGGCTTGCTGCGTATCTTCCGACTGGATGCGTCTGACTCCCGCGAAGACGGGGAGCGCGCCATCAAGCATCTCCGTCTTCGCCTCAAACAAAGCTGAACCCCACGAGGCCGCCCGAAGCGCGACGACATCTCCTTCGAGCCCGCCACGGCCAACCGCTGGGCCGAGCGCTGCGCTCGCGCCGCTGCGCCGGTCGAGCCGGACGGCTATGACGGCTACACTTTCATTCCCGAAAAGTCCAAAATGACCTCACGCGTTAGTCTTCGCAGAGGCCCGACGCTTCTCTTTCGTAGGGGAACGATATACCGTGCCTCTACCTAGGCAACAAAAATCGGAAGCTGTCGGCAGCGAGCTCTGGTTTGCTATAGAATCGCAGGGCGAGACCCAGCCTCGACGAAGAACTACGATGATTATGGTAATCAGTACACTACAAGTTGGAGGCTACGATGAATCACCTGGCATTCATAGATTTCAGGGGTAGAGTTTCCAGTGGACGCGCGCGGGCGCCTAAGCTCGTCCGGCGAATACTTTTTGTGGGCGCGACTGTTGGCGCGCTTCTCTTCCTGGCGTCGTGCGCGAAGCAGGGTTCCGGGCAACATGCCACCGTTCTGATGCGGGACGGCTCGGAGCTCACAGGCACGGTCACGGCGACTTCGCCGTCGGAAATCACTTTGGCCGGCGACGACAAGACGACGCATACGATTCCGATGGCGCAAGTGAAGTCCATCGAGTACGACGACGCAGCGGCAGCGCCAGGTTCGGCGACTTCTGCTGATAACAGCGGGGCAGGAGCCGCGCCAAGCGGGCGCGCTCCGGCTGCGCGAGCATCGTCCGACCGTGTGCACGAGCATCACTACCATCCGACGCAGGCGCAAATTCATACCAAGACCTACGTAGTGCCCTCCGGAACCAAGGTTGCCGTACGAACGGAAGACACGATTGACTCCGCCAAGGCCGCGGAAGGCCAGACTTATGCGGCCGAAGTTGCCGACGACGTTCTCGACGCCGACGGCAATGTGGTCATTCCTCGCGGATCGAACGCGCAGATCGTCATCCGCTCGGCCTCCAAGGGAGGACACTTCACCGGCACCTCCGATCTTGTGCTGGACCTGCAATCGATCTCCGTGGAGGGTCAGGAATATTTAGTTAGCACGACCGACGTGAAAGAAACCGGCAGGCATGGGGTTGGGGCGAACAAGCGAACTGCCGAAATGACCGGCGGCGGTGCTGCCCTTGGCGCGATTATCGGTGCGATTGCTGGCGGAGGGAAAGGCGCGGCGATTGGAGCCGGAGCCGGTGCGGGAGGCGGCGCGTTGACGCAGATCCTGACCAAGGGCGGCTCGATCAAAGTGCCGTCGGAAACGGTACTGACGTTCCAGCTCGACAAACCGGTGAAAATCGTTCAGGTGCAGTGAGCGCGCCGCCTCGTTTCACGGCAATGAAGCGGCCGTATGAGGTCTCGGCGGCAGGTTGGCTGTTCATTGTCATCGGGATCGCCAATACCGCCTATCATCTGTGGAACGGTGCGCTCGATCGCTGGATGGTCGCTATTTTATTTCTCACAGTGTCAGCCATCGTGGCCGGCGTCTTTTTGCTTCGGGGTGCGCGGTGGGCCCGCTGGCTGGCGCTTGCCTGGGTTGCCTTTCACGTTGGGGTGAGTGCTTTAAATTCAGTTTGGGGCGCTCTGCCGCACGTGCTGCTTCTTTTGGCTGCCGGTTATGCTCTGCTCGGGCCGCCGACTTCCCAGTATTATCAACAAGGGCAGTCGAAATGATTCGACAACAGTTTGTCGCGGTACCTGTTTTCCTGAAGGTACGGGCGGGTTCCACAGTTCCGTAAGGCCACACAGTCGATTCCGTCCTGGTCTTCGATTGGTCAATCATTGCTGAAAGAGCCTGCGATCGTGGAGATTCCTTGCGTGTTAGCAGCTTTCCGTGGAGAATCTCGGCCGATTGGTCTTCGAGAACGTCTCGAAGCAAGCCAAAGTCTTGAAGGAAAAACTTAACTTTAACATCCGGAATCGAGAGGCTGACCGTGGATGATGGAAAAGTCAAGGTGGGAATCATCGGGTCGCAATTCGAGGGCGATATTCATGCGGCGTCGTTTCAGCTTGCAGGCGGGGGAGCGGAAGTGGTGGCGGTGGCATCGCCGACTCCAGGGAACGCCGCGGGGCTGGCGAAGAAGTACGGCATTCCGCGTGTGTTTACCGATTACCGGGAGATGCTGAAGGAACGCGACATCGAGTTGATCACCATCGCGGCGCCAAATTACCTGCACGCGCAAATGACGGTGGACTGCGCAAGGGCCGGCAAGCATGTCGTATGCGAGAAGCCGTTTTGCATGACCATAGAAGAGGGCGAAGAGATGTTGCACGTAACGCGCGAGGCCGGCGTGTTACTGATGTATGCCGAAGAGCTTTTCTTCACGCCGAAATATTTGAAGGCCAAAGAAATGGCCGACGACGGGGCCTTCGGAAAAGTTCACCTGGTGAAACAAAGCGAGAAGCATTTTGGGCCGCACAGCGCGTGGTTCTGGGACGTGGAACGCAGCGGGGGCGGTGCGCTGATGGATCTGGGCTGCCACGGCATTGCGTTTTGTCATTGGTTTCTTGGGCGGCCGGAGATTCAGACGGTTTATTGCCAGATGGGGACGTATGTTCATGGAGACAAAACTCGCGGCGATGACGACACTTTGTGCATTCTGGAGTTTGCGAACGGCGCGGTCGGAATGGTGGAGGACAGTTGGGGACGGCGCGGTGGAATGGATGACCGCATAGAAGTGTACGGATCGGGTGGCGTGACCTACGCGAATCTTCACATGGGCAATGCGCTGCCGACCTACAGCGAGAAGGGATACGGTTACGCGGTGGAAAAGGCGCCAAGCACGAAGGGATGGAGTTACCCGGTATTCGAAGAGCTGTGGAACTACGGATTCCCGCAGGAGATGGCGCACTTCGCGCGATGCGTGCGCGGTAAAGAAAAGCCGCAGGCGACGGGCGAGGATGGTTTGGTGGTGATGAAGGCATTGTACGCGGGATACGCTTCCGCAGGGGAAGGGCGAAAAGTGCACATGCCGTTTAGCGCGAAAGGAATCAAGCGGCCCATCGATTTGTGGTTTCGCGGGCCGCAGTATCGGCCGGCACAAAGAAGCTAGGCGGAAACAACCTGACGTTTGAATGGAGACAATGTGGTGTTCATTGGCCTGCCACCTGTAGAGCAGTAGCACAACAGGAGAGGATCATGAAGAGAGGATTAGCAAAGTCGATGGTTATTGCTTTTCTGCTGAGTGCCATCCCCACGGCGCTGCAGGCGCAGCAAGAGAAGAGACCGCAACCCGGCATCAAGCTCACAGAAGAGCAACTGAGAGAGTGGGTTGCTCCCATGCGCGCGGGACGAAGGCTGACACCCAAGAGTTGGCCCAATGGGGCAAAGGTCGCAGTTTGCCTCAGTTGGGATATGGACAACGAAACCTTTGAGATTGCCGCAGGGAACAGCGCGCCGGTGCTCCTGTCACAAGGTGAGTATGGCTTCACCGAAGGATTACCCCGGATTATGGCACTATATGACAAGTACAACATCTCAGGCTCATTCTACATTCCTGCGGTGACTGGCGTGATTTATCCCGAAATGATTCAGGAATTCAAAAAGCGGCCACGCCATGAGGTCGGAATTCATGGGTGGATTCACGAGAGGCTTCCGGACCTCGACGATCAGGCGGAAGAAGAACGGCTTTTGAATAAGGCGATCGAGTTTTGGACGAACGCTCTGGGCAAGAAGCCTGCAGGATACAGAGCTCCCTCGTGGGCGTTCAGCAAGTACACGCTTGATCTCATTCGCAAAACCGGATTTCAATATGACAGCAGCACTATGGCGATGGACGAACCGTATGAGTTGCTTTCCAACGGCCGGCCAACCGGTATCGTCGAATTGCCAGTCGATTGGATTCTTGACGATTACCCGTACTTCGTTTCCAACGGCTCACTCCCGTCGCCAGAGCTCATTTTTAAGGTGTATCAGGATGAATTCGACGGCGCGTATAAGGAGGGTACGATGCTCATGTTGACGATGCATCCGATGATATCGGGCCATCGCTCGCGAATCATGTATCTCGACAAGCTGATCGCTTACATGAAGTCCAAACCTGGCGTTTGGTTCGCAACCGGGCAGCAGATCGCAGATTACGTGCGGCAGAACTTGAAATGAGCAGGTTAGGCGGTCCGATGGTGTGTAAACGTTGTCCTTCCTCCGTTGTGTGTCACGCACCGGTCCATCACACGCAAGACCCTGCATGTCATTGTGGAGCGCGTGGGAAAGGACGACGGTGCTCTCGCTCGTTTGGTAACCTATGACCACGACGTCAAGAATTCCGTCGCCATTCGGGATGACACATCGAGAGCAACTAAGTGATGTCTCATCAATATATCAAAAGCTTTCTAGAGAATTGAAATAGGCAACCTGTTGGTGACGAGTAACTGATCGCATATATTCAGCGCGCCCAAAAAACGGCAGATGGGGCTTTCACGGATTGTGTTGCAGGTAGGGCACACGGAAACCCGAGTTGGCCTCAGTCTGGTATTGTTTCCAAACTTGGTGTTTCCAGGCAATGATCAAGCAGATCCATGTCTGCGGCTATCGATCTGTTCGGGACCTTGACCTCGAATTGAAGCCCATTAATGTGCTCACCGGCCCGAACGGTTGCGGCAAGTCAAATCTCTACAACTCTCTCGTCTTGATGGAGCGCGCGGCGCAAGGGCAATTAGCGCGCGCGATCGCCGAGGAGGGCGGCACGCCGAGCGTGTTCTGGGCCGGAGGCGAGCGCGTTCGCTATCAGCGCAAGAAACCTCCAAAACGAGTCGTGCTTGGTTTTGAAACGGAGAAGTTCGGGTACGAGCTGCAAGTCGGGCTCCCGTCACTGAACGAGCATGCGCTGGGAACCATGTTCAAACTCGACCCCCGCGTAAAGGAAGAATACATCTGGTACATCCCGCCCACTGACGCGAAGCGGCGCGTGGCCATGCTAAAACGCGACGAGCCTTCGGCGTGGTTGCGCAACGCGGAAGGCAATATGGTCGCCTTTCCTTTCCAGATTTCGAAACACGAGTCCGTCCTGTCGCAGATTATTGACCCACAGCTCTATCCGGAAATATCCGCAATACGCCAGCAGGTCCTGAGCTGGCGTTTTTATCATCATTTCCGTACAGATCTGGAGTCGCCTGTTCGGCAACCGCAAGTTGGCGTCTATACACCGATTCTGAGTCATGACGGCTCGGACCTTGCGGCCGCTCTCCAAACCATTGTTGAAATCGGCGATGGTGATGCGCTTCGCCAGGCCGTAGCAGAGGCCTTTGGCGGCGCGGCTCTCATTATCGAAGCTATGGATACCCTTTTCAGCATCAAGATGAAAATTCCCGGGCTACTCCGTCCCTTGCAGGCGCAGGAATTCTCAGACGGACAAGTGCGGTTTTTATGTCTTTGTGCGGCGCTGCTCAGCCCTCGTCCACCGTCGCTATTGGCAGTGAACGAACCGGAGACGAGTCTGCATCCGGACATTTTGGATGCCCTCGCACACCTGATCGTTCGCGCCTCGAAAAACACCCAGCTCTGGATTACCACGCATTCGCAGCCACTGGCGGACCGCATCGAAAAGCATTCCGGCGTGCCGCGCGTGCGCCTCCGCATGTCCGACGGTGAGACCCAGGTCGAAGCGTCTCGGAAAGGCGCTTGAATGCCAAGTTCCGAGGAAAAGGTTAACTAGCGGCACGATATCGCCGATTCCGGGCAGCAGCCTGCCAAGACTGACGCGTATGTCAGTTTTGACAGGTTCCGCCAATTTCATTCCCCGTTTTAATTCTTCTTTTGGTGCGCTCTCCCTCGCCTCAGAGAACTTGTCAAAGCAGGGACACATGGGAATTCTCGGCTGGACTATCGTTGGACGAATAGCAGGATGGCTCGCTGGCCTGGTTATGAAAGGTGGCGGGTACGGAGTAGGGGTTGACATTGTTCTCGGCATCGTGGGCGGCATTCTCGGAGGATGGCTCTTTGGCACGCTGGGAATCTGGCGCGGCGGCGGAATGTTTGGATCGGTCATTGTTGCGTTTGTCGGGGCAGTGATCCTGGTATGGATCAACCGCCGCGCTCAAGAAAGCCTGATGGAACCGGTGGCAGCGGGGCTTGGCCCACGATTAAGCTGGAGCAGACAGAAGGGACAGTTCTGAATATAGTCGGCCCGTTTCTCATCTTCTTAGGCCTTGGGGGCTTGGTGGCAGGGGTGGACGCGGAAATAGCGACGCTGGCTGCCCGGTTAAGAAAGTTCGACACCATGACGCATGACGCTTTCGACCTTAGGGTACGCAAGGTGAATCGCGCACTTGTAAGACAACTGTCGTGGTTGAGTGTGTTCTTGCTGGCCACGATGGCCTACGCACAATCTAGCGGTCCCGAGTTCCCCAATCCCGGCAATGCTCACATGTCTCGCGATGATCAGCGAACGCTTGGCTTGCAAGCCGCCGCCCAGGTCTATCAGCAGATGCCGGTGCTGCCCGACAACAGCCCCGAGACGCAATACGTTCGTCAGCTTGGACAGAAACTAGTGGCAACCATACCATCGCAATACTCCTGGCCCTTTGAGTTTCACGTCGTTGCGCAAAAGGAGATCAACGCGTTCGCATTGCCAGGCGGACCGATGTTCGTCAACATTGGAACGGTCACCGCCGCGACCAACGAAGCGCAACTCGCTGGCGTTATGGCGCACGAAATGTCCCATGTCTACATGCAACACTCCGCGAAACAGGCCAGCAAGGCGCAGACCACGGGTTTGCTTGCGGGAATTGCGGAAGCGGCTCTCGGCGCAACAGTGGGAGGAAAGGCGGGAGGAATGGTAGGCCAACTTGGGCAAATGGGAATTCAATTCGGTGCCCAGGGGCTTATGCTGAAGTATTCTCGGACCGACGAATCGCAGGCCGATGCCGTAGGTGCCGTGATCCTGTACAAGGCTGGCTACAACCCGCAGGCCTTGGCTGACTTCTTCAAAACCCTCGAAAAACAAGGTGGCCAAGCGCCGCCGCAATGGCTCAGCGACCACCCCAATCCCGGCAATCGCGAGCAGGCCATTGAAAAAGAAATTCGGAACTGGCCGCTGGAGCATTATTCCAGCGACAGCCCACCGTTCCAGAGAACACGTGAGCATGCCATGGGAGTAAGGGCCTATACGGGTGAAGAGATCGCGCAGGGCGCGAAATCCGGGAAATGGTCTGCACTCAACAAGAAGAATGGAGCGACCTTTAACCCAAGCGAGGCGCGCGCAGTGGGCACTAGCGCTTCCGCCCCGGCTGCTAGTTCTTCACCCCGTTCTCCTGTGGTGTCCCTGCAGAGCGTTCTCCCGAGCCAGCGTATGCGTGTCGCTGATCTTGGTCTGATGAAAATTGAGTATCCTGAGAACTGGCAAATCATAATGCCTAAACAGCAAGGACAATCAGTCACCATCGCTCCGCAAGCTGGAATCACGGCTAACGGTGTGGGTTACGGTGTGGTCCTGAACGGGGTTGCGCTGCCCGATGGTCAGCGCATGAACATCGATGACGTCACCCGCCAACTGGTCCAGGACATGGAGCAGAACGAAGCGATGCAACCCGTGGGCAAAGCACGACCCATTACCGTGGGGGGCATTCAGGGACGCTCCGTCACGCTGCAATCTATTTCGCCCTTCCTTGCCGCCAACGGTCAATCTCAGACGGAGGGAGACTGGTTGGTCACCGTCCCGCAACGCGACGGGTCCGTCCTCTTCGTGGTCTTTGTGGCACCTCACTCACAGTTCGACCGCTTTCAGCCAACATATGAGGCGATGCTGAAGAGCCTCCAGTTCTAGCGGTATTCCTTTCACGCTGTCTTCTGGCTCAATCTGGCTGCGGGACGCGGCCACGAGTGAGGGGTGGCGACGCGTCAAACTTACGGTCGTCCGGTTTTATTTGGATTTTGGAGGATCAAGAACGACGATGAGGAATGTGGCGATTGGCCCTAAGAAAATAGACACAATCCACCAACTCAAACCGCTTCTGCCCTTCGATTGCGCGAGGCCCGCGTTTATAAGGGAGAGAGTAAACCAGTCAACGGCATACTGACCTGTCTCGCGAATCATCATCAAACTCCAGTCTTCCTGTATCTGCGCCGTCTGGTACTACGTGATGTCGGCTACCCGATCATATTCGCCTTGGCCATAATCGCCAGACGACCTGAACTTACCACGATTTCTCGAAAGCGGCCGGTAAGCCGGTAATGAGAAAGATGCGATCCAGTACCCACCTGGCCCGGTAAGATTCTATGTGGGAAAGCCCCCCGATGCGTTGAAGACCGGCTTTTCGGCACCGTTGCCTCATTTGCATTCCGATCGAACGTCAGCATGTAGCGTGTTTGGCAGCCAGGCAAAGCGCAACATCAAGCTTCGTCTAATGCTATAGTCCGCAGCGTCGCGATCATTCGAGCCAGGAAACGCAGCATGGCCACGGAGGCATCGAAGGCAAGCGCAGGTTCCGCGCCGGCGTGGCCTATGCTTCAGTTCTTCCTGCTGGCGTTTGCGCTGATGTGGGTCTGCTTCTTCACAGTAGCGCTGACGCCGATTCCTGCCCGCACGCCGCTTGGACAAATGTTGTTACTTCTCGGCGCCTTTGCACCGTCCCTGGCGGCTTTGTTGGTCACGGCTCGCACCGAGGGCGGGGCTGGCGTAAGGGCTCTGCTGCGCGGCGTCATCAAATGGCAAGTGGGAGCAGGCTGGTACGTGTTCGCCGCCAGCTTTACCGTTATCCTCAAGCTCGCCGTGGCGCTCATCTATCGTGTGGCCGTGGGTGCCTGGCCGCGTTTTGGCACAGACCTTTGGTACATGATTCCGCTAGCCATCACGATTTCCACTCCTTTTCAGGCGGGAGAAGAAATCGGTTGGCGCGGTTATGCCCTTCCGCGTTTAGCGGCGCGTTTCGGACTCCCGCGTGCGAGCTTGTTGCTCGGCGCCGTCTGGGGCTGCTGGCATCTGCCTCAGTTTTTTATTCGCGATGCTGACACTTACCGGCAGGCCTTTTGGGTGTTCGTCATTGGAGTGACGTCGCTATCAGTCGCTCTTGCTTGGCTATGGGAGCGCACTGGCCGGGGCCTGCTGCTTCCGATGCTGTTGCATGCCGCATGGAACAATTCCAAAGACATCGTGCCTTCTGGCGTGGCTGGTGGTACCGCGACATTTGGGTTCCATACCTCCCTCGTGTCGTGGCTCACGCTGGCGATCCTTTGGGTGTGCGCCGCTTGTTTCTTACTCGACATGTCGAGAAGACGGGCGGATGCAACAGGTTCATGAGCGGTTCGTAGAGTTACCGACCGCCACTACATAACCGACGAGCAAAACACGCTTCGTGACTGGCCAATGCCCGGGGAAACGATCTCATCGGACAAAGAAACTGGTGCCCGGGGTGGGAGTCGAACGCCCAAGAAGGACTGATAGCGCGTAACTTATTGATTCCACGAAACACCAAAACGGAGAAAAACCGCAAAAACGCCCAACTGAGGTACACGGCGGGTACACGGTTCTAGGCTTTACTTGTTACTGATGCCAACTTTTTCAGTTCCGCGATTCCTTCGCGTTTGCTGGATACGCCGAAGAGATTTCTGCTCGTAGACTGGCAGCTCCGGAGGACCAAACCGAACAGAGATGCCTACAGCAATTTGAGCACGGGATGGAGCCGGGATGGCCAGGATTCCCACGGCGAGCAACAACGAACAAATGAAACGAGCGATACGCATGATTCTCACCCTTCTGGCGTTCGCTGGGCGTTGTCAAGTTTTAAGGAGTGCGGCCGAGCCATCTCGACCGCCCCTCTTGGTGCATATCTTTTGCTGGTAAGGGTCTGGGCGGATTTCGGCAAAAGTACTAATGCTTGAGCTGAGGTGAGGATTGTTGCAGAGCGGAGATTAGGTCGTGCGCTGCCGAAGGAGCACTAACACCCGATTGCGTGATGATCGTTGCAGCTTTTGCGGAGTTACCGTAGAGCTTGCGATTCGCGTCTTCGTCGGGACGGAGCGTCGAACCGTCCAGAGATATGCCGGCAAAAACACCTCGCGCACGGGAGTAGCTCAGAATCTCTGCACGCATGTAAGCATCCGTGTCGGCTGAAGCGGAACGTCCCTTCGGTCCAGCAGCGGCGGATACGTCCGCCCCAAGCCTCACCTTTGAATGCAAGAGACTACCTGCGCCACGGTCGTTCATCACGAGAAAAACAAAATCCGTGGCTTCTCCACCAATCTGCAACCCAACACTGCCACCTTCCAACGCATACATGGCTGGTGCGCCCCAAGGACCGGTGAAGTCTTGACCGGTGCGGCATACCATGGTGCCGCGACCGTAGCTCCCACCGACAACAAAGGCGGCTTTCAACACCGATGGCATCACGACAACACAACGAGCCTTATCGATCAGGTCTTGAGGAATGTTGTCACGGACCTTGAGGATCTCCTGCATGACCGTCCCTGCGTTTTGAAGACGATCTTCGGCTTTTGCTTCGCTCACATTCTTTGCGGGCGACAATGGTCCCAAGGTCAGCAGGCCCGCCACTAGAACAATGCAGCACCTTGTGAAGTTCATTTTGCAGCGCCTCCTTCAGCGCTTGTTGCCTTCTCCATGCAGAGTGCGGTTCTCTTGGGCTGATACCGCGGGACCTTTTGGTCCCGCGGTTGAAAACGCAACTGCCATTCCACGCTCCCGTTAAATCTTCTAATGGCCTTAAAATTCAATCAGATAGAAACAGTCTCATCGAGCTGCGGCCAATGAGACTTCAAATGAAAGCCATGTAGAAAATACGAAAGGAGGAGGAAATGGGTCCTTTCTGGGTACTGGAACCCACCCCCAGCAATGCCGCGTAAAGTCGCAAAATCCCTAAAACTCGCAACTTACTGTTTTGGCGAACAAAGTGCTCCTCCATCAATGAATGAAGGGGGAAACGAAATGAGCAACCAATCCTCCGTAGAGGCAGCGGTGTGCGCACAACATGAAATCCTGCTTGCAGAGTGCCAACGGGCCTTGGAAACCTGGAACGAATTCCGAGCCGAGTTCTGTCAGTTCCGTTTTTTCAAAAGAGACTAGGCGGCGAACTCCTGCGATTGCAGGCGAAGTATGCACGGGCTTACACAGTGTTGCAAAACCACGAATGCAACTGCTCACTCTGTCAGGTGGCGTCACGAATAGAATCGAAGGGCGCGATTGTGAAAACAGTTCGGACATCCTCTCCGACTACGAAATGTGCACTTGAGCGCCGCCCTTCCTGGGAGGGCCCACCATTGAGGCGTGACACGATCAGGATTTCCCTTGTGATATAGCCTATTCGCGAAAGGAGTATTTCATGAACAATTCCAGACGCACGACCGTTACCTTTCTCACGGGCCTTGGAATTGGAGCTGCGCTCGCCGTTCTGTTTGCGCCTCGGTCGGGTGAAGAGACTCGAGAATGGATCGCCGATACAGCGGAGCGGAAATTTAAGGTGCTGCGCCGCATGGGCCGGCGGTCGATGAGAAAGCTACAAGACGCGGTAGCTGAAGGGGAAGATAAGGTCACAGAGGCTTTGAGAAATGGTAAGAGAGCGCTTGGATCGGTTGCCGCCAAGCTGGATTAGCGAAGCGCCCACACTTCTAGCACGTGTTCATTTAAGATCAAGAGAGATTGATGAGTTGTAAGCGCTCAAGTGGATCACTCAGGAAGTGCGATGAGTCATCTGACGAAGCTATGGGAGTGTGCTTCCTTCCTGCCAGCCTGATCCCACCTGGCATTGGTGCACGTAAACATCTACCATGATCTTTTGACGGCACTGGCGACCGCGACCACGACGAGCGCCAGAGGCTCGCGAGGTTCGATTATTGAGGGGCGACATACTGGCAAAAGGCGAATGGCGTCACGTCCCAAGGCGATCCGCGACTGATTGCCATTCCTGAATTCCCCGGAAGCTATTTTAACCAATCGGCGGGCGGGTACGCGATGCGCCAGAAGGTCGGTGCGGGCCGTGTGAACTCTACTGCAACATTAGTCGGCCCCGTCAATTCCTTCTTCACGTAGACGACGCGGCACTCTTTCTGTTCGCCGCTTCTGGTGTTTTGCATGAGGAGCCTCTGCTCAGGAGCTACCTTTTCCACTAAGGCCAGTAGCGCACCGTGTGCATTAACAACCAGAGTTTCGGTCATTTCGGAGAACTGCGGTCCCTCCGTTGGGCGTCGGTGCAGGACAACTGGAACGGTCAACTCAATGCGTTGACTGCGCCGCGGCACCGACCATTGTCTTGAATTTGTGAGCTGCTGGGCGCTCATAGAAGGCTTAGATTACGGCCAGCATTTTACACTCGGCGAGTACTCCGACGGAAACCTGGGAGCGGATTCGGACGTCGTCCTTGCGAATAGCAACGCGGACCAAACGAGTCGGGCACACGGGAGGTACACGGCGGAAGGCGCGCGTGTAATTCCTTTCACATCAAGAAGAAAGAATGGTGCCCGGGGTGGGAGTCGAACCCACATGAGGAAAAATCCCCGGAGGATTTTAAGTCCTCAGCGTCTGCCATTCCGCCACCCGGGCATCGGGCAGAAGAACAAAATTAACATGTGGGAGGGGCATGCTCAAATCAAATAGAAATTGCAAGATAGAAAAGGGAAAATGGAAAAGGGAAAATGGAAGAAAGAAGACCCCTCGCTGCGCAGGTACATTTCGAGCAGTTTGACGCTTCGAAGAATCTCCCTTTTGCCGACAATACCTTTGATGCGATCTTCTCGTATGATGTCTTGTGCCACCTTCCGGGACGGCCCGGAGTCTTATGCGAAATGTTTCGCATTCTGAAGCCGGGCGGACGAATGCTGTTCAGTGACGCGGCGGAATGCTTTCCCACGAAGAAATCGCCACGCGGAGCTCGATTGGCTTTTACGTGTACAGCCCGCCGGGAGAGATGGAACGACTGATTGAGCGAGCCGGGTTCCGGCTGATTCGTGTAACCGACACAACCGAGAGTGCGGCCCGAATCGCAAAGCAGTGGCATCAGGAACGGGAGAAAAGGAAGACGCAACTCGTCAACGTCGAAGGCGACCGCAACTTCGAAGGGTTGCAACGTTTCCCGTCCTGCGTACATAGCTTGACGGCCAAGCGTCGTCTGCTGCGGTATCTGTACCTTGTGGACAAGCGCCGCTGCGGGTCTGTCAGTGAGCATCGCAAAGTTTGTCCAATTCATTACCGAAACTTTTTTAATGTGGAATACATTTGGTAATCATGCAGAACCGCAAAAAGCAGATCCCTCGCTTCGCCTGCCGCGGCAGGCAGGCCTCACCGCATTCGCGCCAACTTTTGCGTCCGCTTAGCGGGGGCAAGCGACTGGATTCCCTGCGACTTCACTCAGGGCAGGCGGGATGACCAGTTTGGCTAGGCGCGCACTCAAATCAAATAGAAAATAGCGTAGAGGGTCAGTTGTCTGGAGCGTCGGGATCAGCTACCCAGCCTTTTTCTTTCGCCGCTACGGCACTGGTGTCGGCCGGCCCTACTCCGGGTGCGTCAAATGGAGATAGGTTATTCCTTGTCTCCGGCGTCCTAAATTTGCGGGCGCTTGCCCAGTCTCCGGTCCAGATTGAAAGCAGCGCTAATCAATGCGAGATGGGTGAAGGCCTGCGGAAAATTGCCGAGTGCCTCGCCCTGAGACCCTGTTTGCTCGGCGTAAAGCCCAAGGTGGTTGGCATAACCCAGCATACGCTCAAAGAGGAGCATGGCTTGATCAAGTTTCTTCGGATTGGCCTGACTAGCGCGGGTCAGGGCCTCCACAAGCCAAAAGGAGCACATGTTGAACGTCCCTTCCTCGCCTGGAAGTCCATCAATTCGGGGGTCTGGAGGGTAGCGGTGCACGAGACTGTCGCTTACGAGACCACGCTGGCTTGGGCTCTTGAGAATAGCGTCTATTGTGCTGAGCATCCGCGGATCGTTCGGTGCCATAAAGAAAACCAGAGGCATAATCAGAAGCGAAGCATCCAGGTCGTCGCTCCCATAGAATTGGGTAAACGCGCGACGCTTCTCATTCCAGCCGCGCGTCATTACCTCCTCATAGATGCGATCCCGCTCCTGGATCCACCTCGCTCGGTTTGCAGGCAAGGCACGCTTGTCCGCCAAACGCACGCCCCGATCCAGAGCAACCCAGTTCATGACCTTTGAGAAAACAAAGTGCTCTTCGCGATTGCGCATCTCCCACAGACCCGCATCGGGACGCTGCCAGTTTTCGCAGATCCAATCCAGCCGGCGGCGAATTCTTACCCACGGATCGTAGGCGATGGGGCTCACGTACTTGTTGTATAGATAAAACGCATCCATGAATTCGCCATAAACATCAAACTGAAACTGCGACACGGCGTCGTTGCCGATGCGTACTGGGCAAGACCCACGGTAGCCTTCCCAGCAATCCAAGGTCTGTTCGGTAATCTGGCAGTCACCGTGGATTGTGAAAAGTATCGGAACAGGCTCATTCGCGCGCAGGTGTTTGGATGCGTAGTTCTCGATCCAATTCATGAACGCTCCTGCCTCTTCGCGGAAGCCAATCCGGAGGAACGCGTAAACTGTGAAAGCCGCGTCCCTTACCCAGGTGTAGCGATAATCCCAGTTGCGAGTGCCGCCAATAACCTCCGGCAAGCTGGTAGTCGGAGCGGCGATAATCGCTCCAGTCGGGTCGAAGGTGAGAAGTTTCAGGACCAATGCCGACCTCTCGACGTGCTCCCGCCATCTCCCCTGATAGGTGCAGGACGAAAGCCAGTTGCGCCAGAACTTCAGAGTTGTCTGGATGAGCTCCTCGGCTTCCATTTCAGGCGGAGGACAAAGAACGCAGCTATCGGCCCTCAGAATGAAGACTTGCGATTTCCCTTCCTCAAGGACAAACTCGGCGGTCACACCGCCGCGACCGTCATGCTTCAGGGGCACAGCGGTGGAAAGAGTGAAGGTCGAGCTTCCGGCATTGAAACTCGCGCCGTTGGCGTCCAACCGAGTCTCATGGCTCTCACGTCCGTAGCCCAAGGCGGGGCGGCAAGAGACCAAGACGCGCACAGTACCTTTGACGCAGTGGATTCGCCGACAAAGATGCCCATTCCAGGGCGACTCGGCGGGAAGCCCTACCGGCATGAAATCTTCCAGTTCTGCGATTCCATCTGGAAGCAAGAATCGCGTCACCAAGATGTTTGTGGAGGGCCAATAGAACTGTTTGTTCCGCACGTGATTGCCGACCGGGCAAACTTGAAAGCGACCTCCTTTGTTCTCGTCCAAAATTGCGCCAAAGATGCTTGGGGAGTCGAAATGGGGATAGCAATACCAATCGATTGACCCGTCCATGCCGACCAAGGCGGCGGTACGCATGTTACCGATGATCCCGTAGTTCTCGATGGGTTGATAAGACATCGGGATATCCTTCTATTAACAGCGCGGCCTCGCAGTCACCTTACCCCTTTCCCGCAGTTCCCAGGATCGTGCGGCAAAGGCAGTTGCTCAATGCGATTTGCTTACTTCCTATGCGATTACGAAAGCCACAGGATAGTACCTGACTGTTGTGGTCAAGGGTATGCCATTGGCAGAATCGCGACGTCAAGTCGAATGCGCTTGCTCTTAGACTTCGAGAGCCGCTGAACGATACGATGAAGGCATGTTCAAGCAGCTGAAATATGGTTGGAATACATTTTTAATCTTCCAGTTCAGACCGTAGGGATGGTGCGTGCCCACTTAGCGGCGCCAGCGATTTTGTCGTAAAATCCCTTCACCCGCCCCGCATGCTGGGGCATCTAAAAAGTGTTTTGCGAACTGCGGGCGCTGCCCTGCCTGCAAACAGGAGCGACAGTGAGTCAGGTAAAGAGTCAGGTGGACATCGATCTGCTGAGCATCAATACCATTCGAACGCTGGCGATCGACGCGGTGCAGCAAGCCAATTCCGGGCACCCGGGCGCGCCGATGGGGCTGGCGCCGGTGGTCTACGAACTTTGGCAGAAGTATTTACGCTATGACCCCGCAGACCCAACGTGGCCGAACCGTGACCGGTTCGTGCTTTCGGCGGGACATGCTTCCATGCTGGTGTACGCGACGCTGCATTTGGCGGGCGTGCGTTTGGTGAATTCGAAGGGCGAAGTCACAAGCGAGCTTTCGGTTCCGATGGAGGAGATCAAGCGGTTTCGCCAGATTGACAGCCGAACGCCGGGGCATCCGGAATCTCATCTCACCACGGGCGTGGAGACTACGACTGGGCCGCTGGGGCAAGGCGCGGGAAACAGCGTGGGTATGGCGATTGCGAGCAAATGGCTCGGAGAGAATTACAACAAGCCGGGCTTCGAGATTTTTGATTTCAACGTGTACACGGTTTGTGGCGATGGCGACATGATGGAAGGCGTGTGCTGCGAAGCGGCGTCGCTCGCTGGTCACCTGAAGCTTTCAAATCTTTGCTGGATTTACGACAACAACCGCGTGACGCTGGACGGTCCGGCGGAATGGTCGTTTAGCGAAGACGTGGCGAAGCGTTTTGCGGGGTATGGATGGAATGTCACGCATGTGACGGACGCAAACGACCTCGAAATGCTGGGGCGCGCGTATGAGAATTTCCTGAAGACCAACGACCGGCCGACGCTAATCATTGTGAACAGCCACATCGGGTACGGCTCGCCGCACAAACAGGATTCGTACGAAGCGCATGGCGAGCCGCTAGGCGAGGCGGAAGTCAAGCTGGTGAAAAAGAATTACGGCTGGCCGGAAGACGCGAAGTTTCTCGTGCCCGACGGCGTGTACGATCAGCTCAAGAATGGTGTGGGCAAGCGCGGCGCGCAGGCGCATGCGGCGTGGCAAGTCAAATTCGATGCGTACAAGAAGCAGTTTCCGCAGCAAGCCGAGCAGGTCGGGCGCATGCTGACGGGGAGGTTGCCGGAAGGATGGGACAAGGACTTGCCGAGCTTTCCGGCGGATCCGAAAGGCATCGGGACGCGGGAATCTTCGGGAAAAACGCTGAACGTGCTGGCGAAAAACATCCCGTGGCTGATTGGCGGGTCGGCGGACCTGGCGAAATCCAACAAAACAAACCTGACGTTTGATGGCGCGGGGGATTTCTATCCGAACGAGTATCGCGGACGGAACGTTCACTTTGGCGTGCGCGAACACGCTATGGGCGCGATCGTGAATGGAATGACGCTTTCGAAACTGCGCAGCTTTAGCGCGACGTTTTTCAATTTTAGCGATTACATGCGTCCCGCCATGCGACTGGGCGCGTTGATGGAAATTCCCGCAATTTACATCTTTACCCACGACTCCGTCGGAGTCGGGGAGGATGGTCCGACGCATCAGCCGATCGAGCAACTGGCATCGTTACGCGCCATGCCGAATATGCTGATTCTGCGGCCGGGCGATGCGAATGAAGTGGTGGAAGCGTACAAGGTGATTTTGCAGCACAAGCATGGGCCGAGCACTATGGTGCTGACGCGGCAGGCCGTGCCGACGCTCGATCGGACGAAGTATGCGGCGTCGTCGGGCGTCGCGAAAGGCGGGTACGTTTTGGCCGATGCTGCTGGCGGGAAGCCGGACGTAATTCTGATGGCCAGCGGCAGTGAGCTGTCGCTTTGCGTCGACGCCTACGAAAAGCTCAAGGCGGAAGGCGTCAAGGCGCGAGTTGTGAGCATGCCTTCGTGGGAGCTGTTCGAGCAGCAAGATGCCGCGTACAAGGCGAGCGTCCTTCCGCCTGAAGTGACCGCGCGCGTCGCAGCGGAGATGGCGTCGCCGTTTGGCTGGGAGCGGTACACTGGACCGAAGGGCAAGATTCTTGGCATGCGTCGTTTTGGCGCGTCGGCGCCTCTGAAGGATCTGCTAAAGAAATTCGGTTTTAGCGCGGACAGTGTGGTTGCCGCCGCCAAGGAAGCGTTGGGGAAGTGAGCCAGAGATGAAGCTGGTGATTGGGTCGGATCACGCGGGCTTTGCCCTCAAGGTTGCGATGGGCGATTTTTTGCGCTCGCTCGGACACGAGGTGCTGGACGTCGGCGCGTTCAATGAAAATCCGTCGGACTATCCAGATTTTGCGGAAGCCGTGGGCCGCGCGGTGCTTGACGGAAAAGCGGAGCGAGGTGTGCTGATTTGTGGCAGTGGCGTGGGGGCCAGCGTCGCGGCGAACAAAATGATGGGCATCCGCGCGGGAATGTGTCACGACACGTACTCGGCGCATCAGGGAGTGGAGCATGATGACATCAACGTGCTCGTGCTCGGCTCGCGTGTGGTTGGCGTCAAACTTGCCGAAGATCTGGTGAAGGCTTTCCTGGGCGCAAAATTCACAAAAGAAGAGCGCCACGTGCGGCGGCTTGGAAAAGTCAAGGCGCTCGAAGCAAAATTCGGAGCGGGCGCGAAGGTCAAGGTATAAGAATTCCGAGCTTGGAGCGCACGCCCTCCCAAGGCGTACAATAGAATTTCAGAGGTGTTTTTCGGGCTCAAGGAGAACGATATGACGACGACAACCACACTTCCCAATATTGCCAACCGAGAAGGCACGAATCCGCTCAAAGGTTTGCTGGCGTACAGCCAATCGCCGTGGATGGATTACGTGCGCAGAGATTTGCTCACTAGCGGGCAGTTGAAAAAATATATTGATAACGACGGGCTGCGCGGGATGACCTCCAATCCAGCGATCTTCGAGAAAGCCATCGTTGGCAGCAATCTTTACGCAGATATCCTGAATTCCCCCGAATTGAAAAATCTCGACGCTAATGGCGTGTTCGAGAAAATCGCGTTTCGCGACATTCAAGATGCGTGCGACATTTTCCGCCCGGTTTATGAGGAGACAAATCGGCGCGACGGTTATGTCAGCATTGAGGTTTCGCCCTTTCTAGGCTACGACACCAAAGCGACGATCGTGGAGGCGCACCGATTGTGGAAAGGGGTGAACCGTCCGAACGTCATGATCAAGATTCCGGGGACGCCGGAAGGGCTTCCAGCGATTCGCCAGTGTCTCGAAGAGGGCATCAATATCAACATCACGCTGCTCTTTGCGCAGTCCGCCTACGAAGAGGTTGCGGAAGCCTTTCTTTCCGGACTCGAAGCGCGCGCCAAGAAGGGCCAGGACCTCAGCCACATTGCCAGCGTGGCGAGTTTCTTCGTCAGCCGCATTGACACCCTGGTTGATAGCACCGTCGATGAAAAGCTCAAGGCTGCGGCTGACGCCGCACAAAAGGATTTGCTTGAGAGCTTGCGCGGGAAGGTGGCGATTGCCAACGCGCGGCTGACTTACAAGAAGTATCAGGAACTGTTTGGCGGACCGCGGTGGCGAGCTCTTGCGGCCAAAGGTGCGCAAACGCAGCGGTTGCTGTGGGCCAGCACAAGCACGAAGAATCCCAAGTACCGTGACGTTCTTTATGTCGAGGAGCTCATCGGCGCCGACACCGTGGATACGATTCCTCCGGCAACATTCGACGCCTTCCGCGATCATGGCAAGTTGCGTCCCAGCCTCACCGAGAATGTCGAGGGCGCGGCGAAAACCATGGCCGATCTCGCCACGGCCGGAATTTCGATGAAAGAAGTGACGGATAAGCTGCTCGCAGACGGGGTAAAGCTGTTTTCTGATGCTTTCAAGACCCTGCTGGATGCCGTGGGGACAACCGCCGGAGTCCGCGCGTGAGCGTGAACCGACAGACCTGCACACTACCGGAAGAACTAGCCAACGCGGTGGCCGCCTCGCTCGAAGACTGGCGAAAGAACAATAAAGTGGCGCGGCTCTGGCAAAAGGACGCGTCTCTTTGGACGCGCACCGACGAGAGCAAGTGGCTGGGCTGGCTGCAGATCGTGGATCAGCAACTGGCGCACGTGGAGGCCTTCAAGCGAATTGCGGAAGACGTGAAAAAAGCGGGTTTCAAGCACGCGCTGCTGCTCGGAATGGGCGGGTCCAGCCTCTGCCCTGAAGTGCTGCGCATGACTTTCGGGAAAATCAAAGGCTTTCCCGAACTGCACGTGCTGGATTCCACGGATCCGGCGCAAATCAAGTCCATCGAGGCGAAGCTCGATTTGAAGAGCACGCTGTGCATCGTTTCGAGCAAGTCGGGCAGCACGCTCGAGCCCAACATCTACAAGCAATATTTCTTCGAGCGCGTGAAAGCGAAAGTTGGCGAGAAAGAGGTAGGCAATCGCTTCGTGGCGATTACCGATCCTGGTTCGCACATGCAGGAAGTGGCTGTGGCCGACAAGTTCCGCGAGATTTTTTTCGGTGTGCCGAGCATCGGAGGGCGCTACTCGGCTCTTTCGAATTTTGGCATGGTGCCTGCGGCGGTCATGGGCCTGGACGTGGAAAAGTTTTTGCAAACTACGAAAGAGATGGTTGCAGCGTGCGGCCCGGGTTTGACGGTGCACGACAATCCGGGCGTGGTTTTGGGGACGGTTCTTGGCGTCGCCGCAACCCACGGGCGCGATAAGCTGACCATCATCACTTCGCCGGGAATTTGTGATCTTGGTGCATGGCTGGAACAATTAATCGCCGAGTCCACCGGAAAGAAGGGGAAGGGCATCATTCCTGTGGATCGCGAACGCGTGGCGAGGGCGTCCGCTTACGGCAACGATCGTGTTTTTGTTTACTTGCGATTGGCATCGAAGCCGAACAAAGTCCAGGATAAAGCGGTCATGGCCCTCGAAAAGGCAGGCCATCCCGTGACGAGCATCAGCGTCGACAACGTTTACGCTCTTGGGCAGGAATTCTTCCGCTGGGAGATTGCCACGGCGGTGGCGGGGTCGATCATCGGGATCAATGCTTTCAATCAGCCGGACGTCGAAGCGAGCAAGGTGGAGACGCGCAAGCTCACGAGCGAGTACGAGGCCAAGGGCAAGCTGCCCGCGGAAGTACCATTTTTTGAGGCGAGCGGCATTCAGTTTTATGCCGACGAGAAAAACGTGGCGGCGATTCACGGTGGCTTGAATGTCGCGGCGGTTCTGAAAACGCATCTCAGTCGGATCAATGCTGGCGATTATTTTGCGGTACTCGGCTACATCACGATGAATGCGGAAAATGAAAAAGCTCTGCAAACCGTGCGGCACGCGGTTCGAGACAAGAAGAAAGTAGCGACCGTGCTCGGCTTTGGCCCGCGCTTCCTGCACTCCACTGGGCAGGCTTACAAAGGTGGGCCCAACAGCGGCGTGTTTCTGCAGATAACTTGCGACAACGCGAAAGACTTGCCGGTTCCAGGGCAGAAGTACACTTTTGGGGTGGTGAAAGCGGCGCAAGCCCGCGGAGACTTCGCGGTACTCTCGGAGCGTGGCCGGCGCGCGTTGCGGGTGCACCTGGGGAAAAATTTGAAGTCGGCGCTTGCCACGCTATCCAGAGCCGTGCAAAAAGCAGTTGCCTGACACATCGGACCAAATCTCTTTCACGCTGATCGGCGGGGAGCGCACACGATGCAACTGGGGATGATTGGGTTGGGCAGAATGGGCGCCAACATGGTGAGGCGCTTGGAGAAGGGCGGGCACAAGTGCGTGGTGTATGACCGCACTGCCGATTCGGTGAAACAGCTTTCTGCGGAAGGCGCAACCGGCTCCACGACGCTCGATGATTTCGTCGCGAAGTTGCAAAAGCCTCGCGCAGTTTGGCTCATGGTTCCCGCGGCCGTAGTGGATGCCACCTTGCACGACCTTATTGGAAAACTTGAGAGAGACGATGTGGTTATCGATGGTGGAAATTCGTATTACATCGACGACATTCGCCGCGCGAAGGAGCTTTCCGCGAAAGGGATTCACTACTGCGACGTTGGCACAAGCGGAGGCGTCTGGGGACTCGAACGCGGCTATTGCCAGATGATCGGCGGAGAGACGGCTGTGGTGAAGCGCCTCGATCCTATCTTCAGGACCCTCGCGCCGGGCCGGGGAGATGTGGCGCGTACTCCGGGCCGCGAAAAAGTTGCCGGCACGGCGGAGGAAGGTTACCTGCACTGCGGGCCTTCGGGCGCGGGGCATTTTGTGAAGATGGTGCACAACGGGATCGAATACGGCTTGATGGCGGCCTACGCCGAGGGCTTAAACATCTTGAAGCATGCAAACGCGGGAAAATCTCATCGCGAGGCGGATGCGGAAACTACCCCGCTGCGCAATCCAGAGCATTATCAATACGATTTCAATCTCGCGGACGTTACGGAAGTTTGGCGGCGGGGGAGCGTGGTGGCTTCGTGGCTATTGGACCTAACCGCGATTTCCTTGCTCGAGCAGCCTACGCTGGAGCGCTTCTCCGGGCGTGTCTCGGATTCCGGCGAAGGCCGCTGGACGCTGCTCGCGGCGATTGAATCGACTGCACCGGCCCCGGTGCTAAGCGCATCTCTATATCAGCGTTTCGCGTCGCGCGGCGAGGATGATTTTGCGGCCAAGGTGCTGTCGGCCATGCGTTTTCAATTTGGCGGGCACATCGAGAAGAAGGCCGACCATTAGAAATTGCGGTGATTTACAACTCCAGGATATAGGAATTCCAACCGATGAACCACGACCAGCCATTCACGAATGCATCGGCCGCCCCTTGCGTGATGACCATTTTTGGCGCTACCGGTGACTTGACCAGGCGCAAGTTGATTCCTGCTCTTTGCAACTTGGTCGAGGAAAATCTTCTGCCAACGCAGTTTGCGATTGTTGGCTTCGCGGGAAACGACTTCGACACGCAAGGCTTTCGAAAATTCCTGGCCGAAGGCATTCCCAAGGTTGCTGCCTCGCCGATGAATCCGAAAATCTGGGATTGGATGGTCGAGCGCACTTACTACGTGAAGGGCGATTTCGTGGACGCAGAGGCTTACAAGCGCCTCGAAGAGCAAATGGCAGAGGCGGAAAAAAAACACAGCACGCTCGGGAACCGTCTCTTTTATTTGGCCGTCGCGCCGCGTTTTTTTTCGCCCATCGTGAAAATGTTGGGCCAGTGCTGCTTGTCAAAAGAGGAAGAGAACCGCTGGGCGCGCGTCATCGTGGAAAAACCGTTTGGCCACGATTTGGCCTCCGCCAAGCAACTGAACCAGGAATTGAAACAGGTCCTCACCGAAAAGCAGATCTACCGCATCGATCACTACCTCGGCAAGGAGACCGTGCAAAACGTGATGGTTTTTCGCTTCTCCAACAACATCATCGAGCCGCTCTGGAACCGCAATTATGTGGACCACGTGCAAATCACGGCGGCGGAAACGGTTGGCATCGAGCATCGCGGCGCGTTTTATGAGACCGCGGGGGCGCTCCGCGATATGGTTCCAAATCATCTGTTCCAGTTGCTCACCATGACCGCCATGGAGCCGCCCATTTCCTTCGATGCGGATGAGGTCCGCAACAAGCAGGCCGAAGTGCTTCACGCGATTCAGCCGCTGAGTCCCGAGGAAGTGCTCACCAACATGGTGCGCGGGCAGTACGGGCCGGGGGCGATTGACGGCCAACGCGTCGCGGGTTATCGCAGCGAACCGGATGTCGCTCCCGATTCGAACACAGAAACGTTTGTTGCACTGAAACTGCTGATCGATAACTGGCGTTGGGCCGGCGTGCCTTTTTATCTTCGTACCGGCAAGCGCCTGGCTCGCCGAGTAACCGAAATCGTCATTCAATTTCGCCGAACACCTTTCGTTCTCTTTCGAAACACGAGTGTTCGCAACCTCGAGACCAACCGCTTGGTCATTCACATTCAGCCGGAGGAGGGAATTTCTCTGAGTTTCGGCGCAAAAGTTCCCGGCTCGGTGATGAAACTCGGGCTGGTCAACATGGACTTTGACTACTCCACGTATTTTGGGATGGAACACAGTACGGGCTACGAACGCTTGCTGCGCGACTGCATGGCCGGCGACGCCACGCTCTTTCAGCGCGCGGATATGGTGGAAGCAGGCTGGAGCGTGATTCAGCCGATTCTGGATTTGTGGCATGCGCTGCCCGCGCGAGGCTTTCCGAATTATGCGGCAGGTGCCTGGGGGCCGGTCGAAGCTCAAGAATTGCTTGAGAAGGACGGCCGCGCGTGGCGCCGTATTGGCGAAGAAGAGCTCGATCAACGCGGGCGGATTGCGATTCCGGCGACCGCAGAAGAAAAAACGGGAATCGCAACCTGAGGATAACGAGTGGAGCGCGAGATTCGAATCCTGGCGGATGGCTCAGCCATTGCAAAACGCGCCGCGCAAGAATTTGTGCAAGCGGCAACCGCGGCAGTGCGCGAGCGAGGCGCGTTCCACGTCGCGCTGGCCGGCGGCTCGACTCCGAAAGCGCTCTACGGATTGCTGGCCACTGATCCGGTGCGGCGTTCGCAAGTTCCTTGGGATAAAATGCAAGTGTTTTTCGGCGATGAGCGCCACGTCGCTCCCGACCACCCAGACAGCAATTTTCGCATGGCCACCGAAGCGATGCTTTCCAAGGTTCCGCTGAAAGCGAACCAGGTCACTCGTATCAAGGGCGAATACGGGGACGCTGGTCAGGCGGCTCGCGAATACGAGGAAGCGATCGCCGCGCATTTCAATCTGGGAGCCGGCGAGCTTCCGCGCTTCGACCTGCTGCTTGTGGGAATGGGCAACGAGGGGCACACGCTTTCACTCTTCCCGGGAACGAAGGCGCTGCATGCGGACGGGCGCATCGCCGTCAGCAACTGGGTCGGCAAGCTCTACACAGACCGCATTACCCTGACCGCGCCTGCTGCGTGTGCCGCCGCAGAGATTCTGTTCATGGTGACCGGCGCGGACAAAGCGTTGGCGTTGAAGGGTGTTTTGGAAGGCCCTCACGCACCGGAGCAGTTGCCAGCGCAATTGCTTCAGCCAAAAAACGGGAAGCTGCTGTGGTTAGTGGACATCGCCGCTGGAAGCATGTTATCAAAAGGAATTCGAGAGTAGAGAGGGAGCTGTTATGGCCACGACCGCAAGCTTGGGAAAAATTGAAACCTATCTTGGGGCGAAAACGGATTCGCTGCTCGGATTCAAGTCGCCAAAAATCGCGAAGGAGCGCTTGAATCTTCCGGGCCCTGACTTTATCGATCGTGTTTACGCGGCTTCCGACCGGAACCTGCGCGTGCTGGGGAACCTTCAGCGAATGTTTGGCGGCGGGCGGCTCAGCGGCACCGGTTATCTCTCCATCCTGCCCGTGGACCAGGGCATTGAGCACTCCGGCGGCGCGAGCTTCGCGAAGAATCCCGATTATTTTGATGGAGAGAACATCGTCAAGCTGGCTATCGAAGGCGGCTGCAATGCCGTCGCGTCGACTTTTGGCGTGCTCGGGTCGGTGGCGCGCAAATACGCATACAAAATTCCGTTCATTGTGAAAATCAATCACAACGAATTGCTGACTTTCCCCAATCGCTTCGACCAGGTTCTCTTCGGCACGGTGCAGCAGGCTTACGACATGGGCGCAGCGGCCGTTGGCGCGACGATTTACTTTGGCTCCGACCAAAGCACGCGTCAGATTGTGGAGATCTCGCAGGCCTTTGCGCACGCGCACGAGGTTGGAATGGCTACCGTCCTGTGGTGCTATCTGCGCAACAGCGCGTTCAAAAAGGACAAGGACTATCATGTCTCCGCCGATCTTACAGGGCAAGCGAATCATCTCGGTGTCACCATCGAAGCGGACATCATCAAGCAAAAGCTCCCGGAGAATAACGGCGGCTACGTGGCGCTCAATTCCAATGGAGCGAGCTACGGTAAGTTTGACAAGCGTATCTATTCCGACCTGACCAGCGACCATCCCATTGATCTCTGCCGCTACCAGGTTGCGAATTGCTACATGGGACGCGCTGGATTGATCAATAGCGGAGGTGCTTCGGGCGCAAACGATTTTGAGGAAGCCGTCGCGACAGCGGTCATCAACAAGCGCGCGGGCGGCACTGGCCTCATTTCCGGCCGCAAAGCGTTCCAGCGTCCGATGAAAGAAGGCGTCCAACTCTTGAACGCCATTCAGGATGTGTATCTGAGCCCTGAAGTCACCGTCGCGTAGCTGTCTGACGAATTACTAGAGCCGCACAAAGCTCAGTTCACCACGCGAACTGCGCCGTAGGTTTGTCCATCGGCTGGGTCTTCGGAATAAATTATTGTAGCCTCGCAACTCGTGGTGGCTTGAACGAGGGGCATCCCAGAAGGAAATCTGATAACGCGACTCGAAGTCGAGCGCTTGTCAAACAGATTCGGCGGTCCCTACGATGTCCCATGTGGATCGTCTTCTAGCAGCTTGCGGGTCGCTTCTCTTTGACAGCGGACGCCGAGTGCTTCCAGCCTGGAGAATAACAACCGACTGATCGAACAGCCTTCTTACCGCCGCCAGGATCCGGGCTTCTTTCAACAACTTAGCAGCTAGTCTCAAAGTGACATCGGTTTTCATGACGACCACGCGTGGGTGCAGCACCCTTTTACGTGCTTTCGCCGCCGTTCGTCAAAGGCGCTCTGAAAATTTGTGCTTGACACATTCCTATATGGGAATGTATTGTTCCTTCATGCCTAGGGCAGCGACAACTTCCGATGCTTTCAACGCGGTTGCCGAGCCGCGCCGCCGCGAGATTCTTAATTTTCTTGCGCTCCAGGAACGCCCCGTAGGGGAGATTGTGGACCGTCTGAATCTGGAGCAGCCTTCCGTTTCTAAACACCTTCGGGTGCTCCGCGCAGTCGGGCTTGTCAACGTCCGGCGCGACGGCCGGCGCATGCTTTATCGCACGAACGCGGAAGCGATCCGGCCGCTCTACGAGTGGACCAGCACCTTCGAGCGCTTCTGGCGCCATCAGTTGAGCCGCATCAAGGAGCGCGCTGAAGCCAAAGAGAATCGCAGCTCAGAATCCGATCCAATTCACAAAGGAGACAGAAATGACCCTGACCCTTCCGGGAATTGAAAGCTTGTCGTTGACGGTGCATGAAGAAATCCGCGTGCGGGCGTCGCTCAATGCGACTTTTGCCGCGCTGCTCGATCAACTTGGGCAGCACAGCGAAATGCCCGACGGCACCCCAATGCCGATGAAGCTCGAACCTTGGCCCGGCGGACGCTGGTTCCGCGATCTCGGCGACGGAAACGGCCACTTCTGGGGCAGTGTGCAGGCGATCAAGAAACCAACACTGCTCGAAATTGCGGGGCCGCTCTTCATGTCCTACCCGGTCGCCAATAACGTGCAATACCGCTTGAGTGAAGAAAAGGGTGTCACCGTGATCAAGTTCCGGCACTCTGGCTTCGGCTTGATCACGGAGGAGCACCGGGTGGGCATCGTCAAAGGCTGGGCTTACATTCACGAAAACGTTCGCAAGCGCGCGGAGGCAGGCCGCTCCAGGTCCGCTGCCACTCAATAAGGATTTGCTTCAAAACGGGTTTATTTCACAACAAGGCCTATTTCATAACCAAGGAGAACCGCATGACCATCGCACAATCGTTGATCGCGGAGTTCGAAACACAAGCACCGATCACCCGCAGGTATGTGGAGCGTGTGCCGGAAGACAAGCTGACGTGGAAGCCTCACGAAAAATCCATGACCGCCGGACAGCTTGCTTACCATCTCGCTTTCATTCCCGGTGGAGTCGTTCGCTTCGTGCAAAATAATCCGGCGCAAGCGCCCGAGTTCGCCGGCTTCCCCCAGCCCGCAAACAAACAGGAAATCCTTGCAAAATATGATGAGAGCATCGCCACAGTCCGCGATTTATTGCCAAAGTTTGATGAAGCCAGCCTGAAAGAGACATGGCGGATGGTCAGCAAGGAGCAGGTAGTACTCAGTCAGCCTCGCGGCGAGTTTCTGCGCGACGTTATGTTCAGCCACTGGTATCAGCATCGCGGCCAGTTCGCCGTCTATTTGCGCTTGCTAAATGTTGCGGTGCCCGCGAGTTGGGGACCCAGCGCCGACGAGGCTCCTCTTTTCGCACAAAAGTCACAGTCGGCGGGGGCCTTCTAGCGCGTCGGCCAAAAAAATACGGCTAGCCCCCCTAAATGGATTGGACGCGATTTGCAGGGATCGGACCACGAAGCGTGTGGTTATAAGTGAGCTCCCTTCAATCTCCGTGGTTCTAGAAGCGTTCATGCTCGAGTGAGCATGGCTGCTCGCGCAGCGCCAAGAAGTCTCTTGGCGTTCTCGCGAATGTCCCCGCGCCCGAAGACCGCATTCCCCGCAACTAGCAGTTCGGCCCCTGCGCGGACGATGTCCTCCACCGTATCTAACGCCACGCCACCATCCACTTCGATGCGGAACGATAGGCCCAGTGATTCGCGTACCTCAGCAAGCGTCTTAATCTTGTTAAGCGATTCGCGAATGAACCGCTGCGCGCCGAAGCCGGGGTTCACACTCATCACCAAGACGTGGTGCACCATGTCCAACACCTCGTCCAACGTGTGAACCGGCGTGGCGGGATTGATCACCACGGCTGGCTTGCAACCGTGCGATTCAATCAGTTGCAGGGTGCGATGAAGGTGGGCGCATGCTTCCTGGTGCACGGAAATCCAATTCGCGCCGGCCTCGGCAAAGGCCGGAACGTAATTGTCGGGATTCTCGATCATTAAGTGGCAATCGAAAGTCGCGTCGGGAAGCGCCTTTCGCAGCGAGGCCACCACGGGCGGACCAATTGTAATGTTCGGCACGAAGTGGCCGTCCATCACGTCAAGGTGCAGCACCGTGCCGCCACCTTCGAGCGCGGCTTTAGCATCGTCGGCGAGCCGCGCGAAGTTCGCGGAGAGAATCGAAGGTGCGAGTTCGATGGTCATAAGCTGCGCCCGGCTCCTATCTTCCCGGAACAACGCCGATTATACGCGAACGCAGGCGCATTACCGCAAACGCCACAAGCGCAAAGTTTCATTTAATGCTTAATTGCAACCAGCCTTCCGGCGGCGTATGGTTTTTTGTGAAGGAGGCGTGACAAATGCGGCTCGGTCAAGTTCCGTCGATTCGGTTTCTCGGTCTTGCGGTTTTTCTTTTCCTGAGCGGCGGGTTGCTAGCTGCTCAAGCGCCACAAATTCCTGCGGTGGACGGCGCTCTCGGTTCCTGCCGCGCGGATTTCACCGTGAAAGACGGCTTCGACAAGCCTATCTATAACGCCAAGATTCACGTCCTCATCAAGTATGGGTTCCTCAACAAGCGAAAAACGGAGCTCGAAGTGGGCACCAACAGCGACGGCAAGGCCAGCGTCACGGGGTTGCCCAATATGCCCAAAAGGCCTCTCGAATTCTCCATCAAGAGCGGTACGGTCGAGAAAACTGTCACCGATGATCCATCGGAAGACTGCAACGCAAAATTCGACGTCACGTTATCCGTCCATTAAACCGTAGCAATCATTTCCGTGGAATTGTGCAGCCTCGCTCGCTGCTCTCTCGCACCATTTCCAGCAGTTGCATCACGTGCACCGCCCATTCCGGCGTAACCGCAGGCGTGGCTTTTCCGAGCAGTGTGTCGCGGACGTTTGCGTAGTAATCGCGAAAGTCGCAATTCGCGGAAGCAATGCGCCGCTCGACAAATCTGTCTCCCTCGGGAACGGTCAGCAGCCCCCAATTTTCTTCCGGCTCCGCGCCCCAAGGCCCACGCGCAGGAATGTTCCCATGCCGCAGATTGTTCTCCTGCGGGTCCACCGTCTGCTTGACGAAGCTGGCATGCGTGCCAAGCAAGACGAAGCGTGGACGAGGCGCAGCAGCCAAAATGCTCGACCGCAGCACCGCGCGCATAGCGCGAGGGTAATGGAGCACGATGTCGAACGCGTCGTCCGCCACGGCGTTTTCGCGTTCGATCCGCACATCCGCAGTCACGCCTTCTGGTAGTCCAAACAAAACCAACGCGTAATCGATCAGGTGCGGTGCGAGGTCGAAGAGGATGCCGTTGCCCGGCCGGGTCGTCTCGCGCCACGCTCCGGGCTTCAGTTGCGGGCGATACCGGTCATAACTCGTTTCGAATCGCACGATGCGCCCTAGCGTTCCTTCCGCCACGAGCTTTCGAATGGTTTGGAAATCGCCGTCGTAGCGCCGGTTCTGGTAAACGGTAATCAGCCGTCCGGCCCTCTTCGCAAAATCCACCAATGATCGGGCTTCTTCCACTGTCGTCGTGAAAGGTTTATCCACCACCACGTCGCGCCCTGCCGCGAGGCACTGCTGTGCGAAGAAATAATGCGTGTCATTTGGCGTAGCGATCACCACCAACTGAATCTCACGCATCGCCAGCAACTCGTCCAGGCTGCGCACGACGCGCACGTCAGAGTATTTTTCCGCTGCTTCGTTTCCGGTGCGCTGCAGAATCGCGGCTAGATGCAATCCGGGGACGGCGCGAATCACCGGAGCGTGAAACGCTCGTCCGGCAAGGCCGAATCCAACCAATCCCACGTCAATCATTTTTGCTTTGTTTTCCGTTCCCTAGCGCCAAGTAGCACATCATTGCGCGAAATGCTCGGCTCCGGCAAAATGCCATGATGTCTTCGAAAACGCAAACCCTGGCAATCGCTTCGCCTATTTCGCAGAGCGTGATTTTTTACCTGCTTTGCGCGGGATTTGTCGCGAACGGAATCGTGATCTCGCTGATTGGCCCCATCCTTCCTATGTTCATGACAAAATGGGGGCTGAACGACAGCCGCGCTGGGCTTTTCTCTTTCATACAATTCTCATGCTCGTTTGTGGGAGTTCTGGTCTCAAGCCCTCTCATCTCCAGGAAAGGATTCAAACCGGCGATCACCATGGGCCTCGCGTTCCTTGGAATTGGCTTCGCCCTGCTCAACGCTCCGACGCTCCCGCTCGCGCTTGCGGCGAGTGCCATTTACGGGCTGGGCTACGGTTTTGCCACGCCGGGAACGAACTTATGGGTGGGCGAATCGTATGGAGAACGCCGCGCTTCGGCTTTGAGCATTGTGAATTTGGCTTGGGGCGCCGGGGCGATTTCGTCTTCACCTCTAGCCATGTGGGCTACGACCACGGCGCACGTGACGCTTCTCCTCTACTTGGTCGGAGCATTTTGCGTCGGGCTCGCGCTCGTGCTGTCGTTCATGCCTTTTACCAGGCCTCCCGCCGCGGCGAAAGAAAAAATAACCATAGACCGGGTTATGGTTCTGCTCGGTACTCTGTTTTTCGTTTACGTTGGCACAGAGGTTGGGACATCCTACTGGGCATCAGCGCACGCAGACCGAGCGGCAACGTGGAGCACTAACGCATGGACCCTGGCGCCCATGTTTTTCTTCGCCGGGCTCCTCGGCGGCCGAGGCGCCGCTGCTGCTGTTCTTCTTCACTTGAAAGAAGTTACGGTCGCGGTCGCGGGACTTCTTCTTGCGGCCACCGGGGAGTCCATTTTCCTGGCGGGACGCTCTCCCGTGATGCTGTTTGGTGGAGCCTTTCTTGCTGGACTCGGCCTCGCCAGTATTTTCCCCATTCTGATTGCCTGGCTTTCCAAGTGGTATGGTACCCGCGCGCGAAAAATTGGCGGTGTGATGTTCGCCCTTGCGGCTTTGGGGAGCGCACTCGTGCCGCCGCTGGTGGGGGTAGTTTCGAGCTTGGCGGGGAGCCTGCGCTTTGGGCTCCTGGTTCCGCTGGCCGGCTGCGCGGTTATGTTGACTGTTATCGGTGTATTGCGCCCGGGGACTCGCGGCTGAGTCGCTGCGAAAAGGCATCCGCTCATTGCCGCAAAAACACACCAGGGCCTGAGGTATTCTTAGTGCGTGGAAAAGGCGGCCCTTTCTCAACGCTCACCTACAAATCGGCTTCTGTTCGGCTTGGTCATCACGCTGGCCGCGGTCGTGGCTTACGCTTCTTACATTGCCGTACAACTTGCAGGCCTTCGCAAGCTTCAGAGCGAAATGGTCGATCGCAATCGCAAGGACTCGCTGCAGCTGCTGCGCATTCAGAACGATCTCAATTCCGTCGCGCTGGCCATGCGCGACATGCTGGACACCACCGAGCGCTATCCGCTGACGGCGTGGACCGCCCAGTTCGAACGCATGCGGCAGGATTTGGACACCGCCCTCAAACTCGAAGAAAGCCTTGCTGTCGTCAGCCGCACACCGGATCAGCGAAAATTTCTCGCGCAATCTGTCGCCCAGTTTTGGGATGCCGTCAACCGCATGTTCAAGCTTGCGGAAGACCATGAGGAGTCTGAGGCGCGCGAACAAATTCGTCTGACTCTACAGGCACGCCAGCAAGCGCTCAGCACGGCGGTTTCGCGCCTACTAGTCGAGAATAACGAGGGGGAAGAACAAGCCGCCGCAAGCATTGCCAAAATCTATGACGGCGTGCAGCGCCAGCTCTATTTGTTTCTCGCCGCCACACTGATCGCCATAGTGCTAACGAGCCTGTACCTCATTCGCAGCAACCGTCAAATCTTCGCGCGCCTCGCCGAACTTTCCGAACAGCGCAGCGACTTGGCGCAAAAGCTGATTTCTACACAGGAATCCACGCTGCGACACATTTCGCGCGAGCTTCACGACGAGTTCGGACAAGTGCTTACCGCCATTGGCTCGATGCTACGCCGTGCCGGCAAACACGCTGGGGAGGGAAACCCTCTACACACAGACCTAAAAGAAGTTCAGGAAATCGCGCAGACCACCCTGAATAACATTCGAACGCTGTCGCAGGCGCTTCACCCTGTTTTGCTGGAAGAAGCCGGGCTCGAAAGCACTTTGGACTGGTATATTCCCACAGTGGGCAGGCAGTCTGGCATCGCAATGCATTACGAGAAGAGCGGAAGGCCGTTCTCCGTTGAAGCGAGCGCCGGCGTACACATCTACCGCGTTCTTCAGGAAGCGCTGAATAATGTCAGCCGCCACTCCGGCGCGCGCGACGCATGGGTACGCTTGAAATACACGGGGAATTCGCTCGAGCTCGAAGTGGAGGATCACGGCTCCGGATTCGTCGCGGAGAAAATGCAACGGGGAATCGGACTTGTGGCTATGCGCGAACGTGCCGAGATTATCGGCGGAACGCTAGCCATCATTCCGGGGCCGCAAGGCGGCACACAAGTCCGTCTGCAAATTCCGCGCGAGAAAGTGGAAAGTCATGCCGCATAAAATAACCGTCCTCTTGGCGGACGATCATGCTCTAGTTCGCCGCGGGTTCCGTCGTATGTTGGAGGACGACCCGGGAATTTCGGTTGTTGGAGAAGCAAGCGATGGCCTCGAAGCCGTGCGCCTGGCGACGTCGTTGAAACCGCGCGTCATCGTCATGGATTGCGCCATGCCGGAATTGAGCGGCATCAACGCTACGCGAAAAATACTCGAAACATATCCCGAGGCGGGAATTTTGATGCTCAGCATGCATTCCGAGGAAACGCTGGTCAGCCAAGCTCTGCAAGCCGGCGCACGCGGCTACGTGCTGAAAAATGCCATGGACCTCGACTTAGTCAGTGCGGTAAAGAGCATCGCTTCCGGGATGACCGTTCTTGATCCGCAGGTTTCACGCAAAGACGCTCTCAAAGGCGAGCGTAGTGGCAGTTTGACTCCCCGCGAGTTGCAGATTCTCCAGCACATCGTGGCAGGCAAGTCGAACAAGGAAATCGCTTCGGACTTGAATCTGAGCGTCAACACCGTGGCGGTGCATCGAGCCAACATCATGGATACGCTGGGCATTCACAAAACTGCGGAACTTGTCGTCTACGCCATTCGCAACGGTCTGGTGAATCTGCCTTGAACCGCCGGGATTTTCTTTTTTCTGCGCTGGGCGCGGGCCTGGTCACGGGAATATTTCCCTCACGCAACCCCGCAAGTCCCGCGTCGAATTTGGGATTTCGCCTCACGGATGTCACGGCCGCTGCGGGGATCCAATTTCAGCACAACTCCGGCGGTTACGGTGGAAAACTGCTTCCGGAAACTCTTGGCTCCGGTTGCGCCTTTCTGGATTACGACGCCGACGGCTGGCAGGACATTTTGCTCGTCAACGGGATGGACTGGCCCGGCTACAAGCGGGAGCGTTCCACCCTGCGCCTCTACCGCAACAATCGCAACGGCACTTTCACCGACGTTACCAAGAGCGCGGGCCTAGATATCGAAATGTACGGAATGGGTGTGGCCGTCGGCGACTACAACAACGACGGATTTCCTGACATATTCATAACTTGCGTTGGACAAAGCCATCTCTTCCGTAACACGGGCAAAGGAACTTTTGTCGACGTTACCCGCTCCAGTGGTCTTTTCCGTCGCCAGGGCTTGAGCACTTCCGCGCTCTGGTTCGACTATGACCGCGACGGTTTACTCGATCTTTTCGTCTGCAACTACGTGCGCTGGTCGCCGGAGCACGACGTGTTTTGCAGTCTCGACGGCGCTCGCAAGTCGTACTGCACGCCGGAAGCCTATCGTGGCGATACTTGTTGGCTCTTTCATAACCGCGGCAACGGCACGTTCGAAGACGTAACCGCTACGAGCGGTGTCTTCGATAGCAGCTCAAAATCGCTGGGTGTGGCCATGCTCGACTATAACCAGGACGGCTGGCCCGATCTACTGGTCGCCAACGACACCCAGCCGAACAAACTCTATCGTAACCTTCGCAACGGAAAGTTCAGGGACGTCGCCGTCGAAGCAGGCCTTGCGTTCAGCATGGAGGGAAAAGCCCGGGCCGGGATGGGCGTTGATGTGGGAGACTTCGACAATTCCGGGAGCCCCGGGATCGCCATCACGAATTTCGACAATGAAATGATTGGCTTGTACCGTGCGACGAAACCGAGCGTATATGACGACGTCGCTACAACAGCCGGAATTGGCGCCGCATCCAAAAGTACTCTGGGATTCGGCTGCATGTTTCTCGATGTGGACCTGGACGGCGCGCTCGACCTAGCCGTGGCCAATGGCCACATTGACGAGACCGTGCGAAACATTCGCGGGAATGTGGGCTATGCGCAGCCGCCACAGCTTTTTCTAAATCAGGGCCACGGAAAATTCCGCGATGTGGCTTCCGATGTGGGCGGTGGATTCGAAAAGCCTCGCGTGGGCCGCGGGTTGGCTTATGCAGATTTTGACCGCGACGGCGGTCTCGATCTTCTGTTGACCACCAACAACGGCCCTGCCGTTCTCTTTCGCAACGATCAGCTGGCCGGCAACCGTAGCGTGCGATTCGAATTACAAGGGACGCAGTCCAATCGCGATGCCATTGGTGCCAACGCCGAACTTTTCGCTGGCGACCTTCACCAGTCGCGCATGGTGCGTGGCGGCTCCAGTTATCTATCGCAATCCGAGCTACCCTTGACCTTCGGACTAGCCAAGCGCGACAAAGTCGATCGCCTGGTAATCCAATGGCCCAGCGGCCGCACCGAAGAATACAAAAATCTTCAGGCGCAAAAGGCCTATAGGTGCTTGGAGGGAAAGGGCATGAAGCCGCTCTAGACCCCTAATCTTTTTCTATTATTGCCGGTAGTTTAATTGTTTTGCATGATTTTGCCGCTTCTAATGCTTTCGCAGTATTGCGTGTTGCGCTTCGGAAAAATATAACTATGCCCACTAGCGTCATCGCCTCCGGCTCGACCATACGTCGGCTTGCTTCGGGGCACCCCAAACTGAATCGCGACCGGATGGATCTCAAACATCCGGTCGCTTTTTTTCCTAGCGCCCCCCGTACGAATGAGGTTTTTGATGCGCATTGATTCGCCCCAGCGCTGGCTGTTCCGCGGTCTGGTTCTCCTCGCGCTGAGCGCAGCGTATTTGTACGGATTTCCTTCGGCTACCATCACCTACGCAGCCATCGATCTGCTTCATGTTGCGATTGGAGTGCTCGTATTTGCATTGCTTCTCGTTTTTCTCGTTCCTCTGCTTTGGGCCGGCACCACCGTCGCGCGCATGGGATGGATTCTGCTCGCTGCCGGAACCCTTCTTGGCATGGCCCTGATCAAGATCGGAACGCCGCATCATCTCTGGAATTGGCTAAATTTGCACATAGTCCTGTGCGTCGTCGGCGCGTTGCTGCTCCTCGCGGATTGGCTCCGTTCGAAAGGATGGCTGGGGCAAACCGTCACCAGCCAGGCGCTGCGATTTGCTGCGCTGGTTCTCGCCACGTTCGCCATCTCGGCAGGACTCTGGTTCGCGCGAGAGATAGGCTGGCGTGACGCACGAGCCAATCGCATCGTCAATCCTCTGATGCCGCCCGACTCCATGGACCACGAAGGCGATGGATCCGGCGGAAAATTCTTCCCCAGCTCCGCGCAGACCAGACACGACGTCAACATCCCCTCACAATACTTCATGAAGTCCGACGCTTGCCAGCGCTGCCACGCCGATATTTATGCGCAATGGAACAGCTCCATGCACCACTTCTCTTCGTTTAACAATCAGTGGTATCGCAGGAGCATCGAGTACATGCAGGAAGTCGCAGGGGTAAAGCCTTCCAAGTGGTGTGCCGGTTGCCACGATCCTGCCCTGCTTTACAGCGGCAAGTTCGATACGCCCATCAAGGAAAGAGTAGACCTTCCGGAAGCTCGCGCCGGCATGGGCTGCCTGATGTGCCACAGCATCGTGGAAGTGAAAAGCACCATGGGCCAGGGCGACTTTTACCTGGAGTATCCCGAATTGCATGAGCTGGCTGCGAGCGAGAATGCATTCGTTCGCAAATTGCACGATTTCCTCGTTCGGCTGAACCCGGAGCCGCACCGTCGGACTTTCTTGAAACCGTTCATGCGCTCGCAGACCGCTGAGTTCTGCTCGGCCTGCCACAAGGTTCACCTGGACGTGCCGGTGGACCGTTACCGCTGGATTCGCGGCTTCAATGAATACGACAACTGGCAAGCCAGCGGCATTTCCGGCCAGGGCGCGCGCTCTTTCTACTATCCGAAATCGCCCATGAACTGCGCCGACTGCCACATGCCGCTGGTGGCTTCGAAGGACGACGGGAACATCAACGGCTATGTGCATTCGCACCGCTTCCCAGGAGCGAATACTGCCGTGCCCACGGCGAATCAGGACGAGGCACAACTCGAATTCGCCAGAAAATTTCTCCAAGACCAGCAACTCAGCGTGGATATTTTTGCTGTTTCTCCGGAGGGCAAGGAATCAGCTGCGCCGGTTCGCAACGAACTGGGCAGGCAGGAACTCTCGACTACTTTTGCCGTCGGTGAGGAGTCTGAGGCTGGGCTACCCAAAGGACCGTCGGGCGAGGTCCGCGCGATTACAGCGCCCATCGACCGCACCGACGCCGCCGTTCGCCGGGGCGATGACGTTCGCGTGGACGCGGTCGTCCGAACGCGCAAAGTCGGTCACTTTTTCCCCGGCGGCACGGTCGACGCCTTCGACGTCTGGCTCGAGTTGCAGGTAAGTGACGAAAGAGGCCAAACCATTTTCTGGAGCGGCCAGATCGAGGACCACGGCAAAGGTCCCGTTGAACCGGGCGCGCATTTCTATCGCTCGCTCCAAATCGATGGTCATGGCAATGTCATCAACAAACGCAATGCCTGGGCCACGCGTTCCGTTGTCTATGTGCACCTGATTCCGCCCGGCGCCGCGGACACGGTGCACTACCGCTTGCACGTTCCCGAGAACTGTGGCGATAAAATCACCCTGCATGCAAAGCTGAACTACCGCAAATTCAGTTGGTACAACACACAGTTTTCCTTTGCCGGGGTGGAAGCGCCGGCAACCAAACTGGCTTCCGCCAACCTCGCTAAGACCACTCCGGACTACGACGATCGCAAATTCGCTTTCAACGGCGATACCTCAAATGTGTCGGGAAACATAAAGGCGATTCCCGATCTTCCCGTCACGCTCCTCGCGGAAGACACAAAGACGTTGCGCGTTCTTCCGAAAAATTCGCCGGTGCCGCAGCCCGCAACGATCACCGCGAGGGAAGACTGGACGCGCTGGAATGATTATGGCATCGGGCTCTTCCTCCAGGGCGACTTGAAAGCCGCGGCCGCTGCGTTTGAGAAAATCACGGAAGCGGATCCCCGCAATCCCGACGGCTGGACGAACATCGGCCGCGTGCTTTTGCAGGAAGGCGACACCCTCGGCGCCCGAAAAGTATTGGAAAAATCCCTGGCCATCGATTCTAAATTAGGACGCACGAATTTCTTTTACGCGAAAGCCCTCCGCGAAGACGGCGACTACGACGGCGCAATCATCTATTTGAGAATGGTTCTCGAGCAGTTCCCGCGCGACCGCGTCGCACACAACGAACTCGGCCGTGTGCTGTTCCTCGAAAAGCGCTACGCCGACGCTGTTGCCGAGTTCGAAGCAACGCTGGCCGTCGATCCCGAGGATCTGCAGGCGCATTACAACCTGATGCTTTGCTACAACGGCCTCGGCGACGACAAAAAAGCCGAAGAGCACAAGGCGCGCTACCTGCGCTTCAAGGCGGATGAGTCCGCGCAGGCGATTACCGGCCCCTACCGCCAGACGCATCCCGAAGATAACAACGAGCGCCAGCCCATTCACGAGCACTACAGCGTCGCCCTGAGCCTCAGCTCGTCGAAAAAAGTGTCGGCAACAAAACTGACCACGGCAAAACAACCCGCGAGTAGGCCGGCGGCAAAATCTTCTTCAGCGGCGACGGGCAAGCAAAACGCCCGAACCTCCGCGGCCGATTCTGTTTCAATGAAATAACTGAAGACTGAGGACTAACATGACCTGGATCCAGACAGTTCGCATGGATGACGACCCCTGCGTCAAGAACGCCATCGAATCGCAGCGCAAGCTCTATCCCATCGAATACGCCGCGCCGGTGCAACCGGTGAATGACGGCGAGACGGCTGGCATTGTGGCGAGCCACACGCTGATCCCAGAGGCGCTGTATCACGCCTTCGGCACCTTTGGCGCGTTGATGTCTTCCGAACTGCCCCTCAAGCGCCACCAGCACGAAATGATCGCGACCATGGTGTCGCTCACCAACCGCTGCCACTATTGAATCGAATCGCACGCAGAGTTTCTGCGTCGAGTCACGCTGGACGAAAAGCTGGTCGAGGCGCTTCGCAAAGATTGTAGGACCGCGCCCATCAGCGAACAAGACCGCGTCATGCTGGATTACGTCGTAAAGCTGACGAAGGATGCGGTGCAATGTTCGCGGGCGGACCACGACAAGCTTCGCGCCGTGGGATTCGACGATAAAGGCATTCTGCAAATCACGCTGATCGCCTCGTGGTTCAATTACATCAATCGCGTCGCCGATGCTCTGGGCGTCGGCCGCGACTGAAACGAGGGAAGGGTGAAACGCTCACTTGCTACTCTTTGTGTCCTTGCGGTCGCAATTCTCTTGATTGGGAAAACAGGCTCCAAAGCTGCGCCTCAGGGCTCGTCTATTCAGTTCCACGACATCACGCAACAGGCCGGAATCCATTTCGTCCACAACAACGGCGCGTTTGGCAAAAAATATCTCCCCGAAACTATGGGCTCCGGCGTCGCATTCATGGACTACGACAACGACGGTTGGCCGGATATTTTCCTAGTGAACGGAATGGATTGGCCCGGCCACGGCCAAAAACACTCTACGCCCAAGCTCTATCACAACAATCACGACGGGACCTTTACCGATGTGACGCACAAAGCCGGACTGGACACGGAGATCTTCGGCATGGGCGTCGCTGTGGGTGATTACGACAACGACGGCTTTGACGATTTGTTTGTCACTGCGTACGGGCAGAATCGCCTGTTTCACAATGATGGCAATGGCACCTTCACCGACGTGACCCAAAAAGCGGGATTGCAGGGCCCGAAGGAATTCAGTACTAGCGCCGCCTGGGTGGATTATGACAAAGACGGACATCTGGATTTGGTGGTTGCCAACTACGTGCAGTGGTCGCTCGAAACGGATTTGTACTGCACGCTCGACGGCCAGAGCAAATCCTATTGCACGCCGGAATCATACAAGGGCACAGCGGTGCGGCTCTGGCACAACCGCGGCAACGGAACTTTCGAAGACGTAACCCAGAAAGCCGGCCTTGGCGACGCAACCTCGAAAACGCTGGGCGTTGCCGTGCTCGATTACGACAATGACGGCTGGCCGGATTTGTTGTTTTCGAACGACACGCAGCCCAACAAGCTCTATCGCAACAATGGCAACGGCACGTTCACCGAAAAAGCCGTCGTGGCGGGCGTGGCCTTCAGCGAAGACGGCGTGGCGCGCGCCGGCATGGGCGTGGACGCCGCGGACTACGATCATTCCGGTTACCCAAGCGTGCTCATCACCAATTTCTCGAATCAGATGATTTCGCTTTACCACAACGAAGGCAAAGGACTGTTCGTCGATGAAGCGCCGCGCTCGGAAATCGGCCGCGCGACGCTCCTCACTCTCGGCTTCGGCTGCTTCTTCTTTGATTACGATCTCGACGGCTGGCCCGACGTGCTCATCGCCAACGGCCACATTGACGCGGACATCCAGCGCGTCCAGGCCAACGTAAAGTACGCCATGCCGCCGCATCTTTTCCGCAATATGGGGAAAGGAAAGTTTGAGGAAGTCACGAAGTCCATGGGCACGGCGTTCGCGGCACCCCGTGTGGGTCGCGGCGCCGCCTACGCGGACATCAACAATGATGGCCGCCTCGATCTGCTGCTTTCCAGCAACGCTGGTCCAGTGTATCTATTCCGCAATGAAGCCCAAGGCGCAGCCGCTGCGAATCGCAGCTTGCGCATCAAACTGATGGGCACGAAATCCAATCGCGACGGCATCGGTGCCGTCGTGAAGCTCAGCGCTGGCGGCGATCCACAAACCCAAATGCTCCGCAGCGGCTCAAGCTATCTTTCCGCCAGCGAGCTGGTGCTCACCTTTGGCCTATTCCAGCGCGACAAGGCCGACGCCATCGAAATCCGCTGGCCCAGCGGCCAAATCGACCGCCTCTCCTCCGTCCCCGCCGGCGCTACCATCACGGTCACCGAAGGCAAAGGCATCACCTCCACCCGCAAATTCTCCAAGTGATGATTCGAGAGAAGTTGGGTTTTGCGTGTTAGCAACTCTCCTGAATCCTGCAGCCGGTTGTTGAGACAGACTCTCCTAGTAGTTCGGAACCCACGGTACGGTCACCGACTGGCTCGGGTCAAAGGAAAAGCAATACTCACCTTTCGGGTGAAGCCAAGGATCTGCGGTGTTGACGTCCGGCGCGTTGCGGTTGTCGGTCAGAAAAGTACTGCAAAGCTGGTATTCGGTTGGCGATTTCGGGCGATAAGTGAACAAGACGCCGGTCACCGGATTCCTTTTCCCGGATTCAGGAAACTTATCTAGATCGCTGGGGAGCGTCTTTCCTCCATTCTGCCATTTCGAGTTGATTTGTTGAGCGAGCGCTGCAAGGATTTGCAACGTGCGCTGGTCAGTTCGAGCCTGCCGTTGACTTCCTGGGCCGCCTAGGACGCCAAACCCAAGCACCATCACTACGATGACGGCAATGGTGGCCACAGCTGCGGCCCAAGTATTTCTATTCATCCCGTTTCTCACCTGCGGTAACCTTGCCCTGCAATGAGCCGAAGTAATACCAAAATATCCCTCCGGATATGACCAAAACCACGAGCACTTTTGCGACAAAGCGCCCTGTAAGCTCACCCCGAAGGAAATAAGTCAGGAAGCTAATCAGATCCCCGACGACAACACCCGCCGCGACTAGAAGAGCGATATACGTGAGCCATTTGCGTACCGCGGAATCGAGTTTCTCCGGATGAACGCTAGCCTCCCTCAGTATGTAGCGCATGGTCAAAATATAGACGGGAAAAGCCACGATCACGCAGGCCAAGGAATCCGCCACTTGGTAATAGCCATAGGAAGAATAATAGTAGCTCGGATTAAGAGGATCTTTGATCCATCGGTCGATCAGCATGAAAAGAATGGAACCCAGCGCGATGGTCCAGGTTGCCAACATGGAGAAACTGACGAGGTAGAGAAACGCATCCTTTGCAGATCCCGAGCGCTTATAGGGAGGGATGCTCAGGCCGCTCTGGGCCTCAAAGTGGTCGGCCAGCGCTCGGTATGTGTCTTCCTCCGGCCAACCTCTGCCACGCAGCAGCGAGACCAACGATTCCGCACCCATCCCCTCGCGCTTCGCTGCGTCCAGAAACTCCTGCAGGGTCTTATTCATCCCGCGCCGCAGTTTACCATGCGCGTCTCATCTCTCTGTTGCGTTCTAATTTCCTTCAACTCTTCATCAGCTTGATTCCGCCGTTGGTCGTTGAGACTCTTAGATCCCGTCCGCCGCTTCCCACAGTCCCCGAGAGTCGCTTCGAGTTGAAACTTCCTTGCACGGTAATGGGAAAATCTGTGTGAATACCGCCATTCGTGGTGGCCGCATCCAGTGTGAATTCCGCCGAAGCAGGAAGCGTCACGTCCACGCTGCCGTTGGTGCTCCTCACCTTCAGCTCGCCGCTCCATTTCGCGTTGCCAATAGACACGTGAATTCCACCATTTGTCGTTGTCGCCGAGGCCCACTCGCTCGTCGAGACATCCACGTTACCGTTCGTCGTCGCTGCCTCCACGACACTCGCCAGGTTGTGCCCCAGCACGTTCCCATTCGTTGTCAGGGCATTCAAGCGCACGCCCCGCGGTACTTGCACGTTAAAATTAATCCTCGCGCGGTTCCCGTGCCACCACCCCGAAGACTCGGAGGAGACGCCGCCGCGGTGGCAGCGCCCGGGGGACTTGTCCCTGGCGTACACCGCACAAATCGTCACGCCATCTGAATACTCGACAACCTCGACAAATGGTTCGTTGTCGTCATCGCCGCCCCTCCATGTGCCTCCGGCTCGCACCTCATCGCCGGAAGCAGCGCTCGCATCAATCTCCCCGTTTCTGTTGATGACCTCCAGCGTCTGTCCGGCCTTTAGGTGCCCCTGCCAATGGAATTCGCGCTCCGTGAACACCGCGCGCTTCTCGCCCTGCGCCCAAGCTGGGGCCGAGCCCGCCAGTGAAATCACTACAACACCCATCGTTCCGCTTATCCACCACCGTGCAGAATTTGTGCGCTTCATGATCTGTCTCCCTCCGTTAGCGGCAAAAGGGAAGCCCCGCCACTTCAACTGATCTGACGAATAGACGCAACCGTCAGTCTTACCTGATGGGTACGAATTCTAATACGTTTTAGTTCCCCCGGGCCGCCTGCTCCCCTGCAAGCCGGGAGAAGAGGGGCGTTCCACCGATCACGCGCTATCGCCGGGTCGCTGCCCGCCTTTTCCAGTACAATCGGTCCAAGGAAGGGTGACAAATATGTCCAAAGCGGATTCCGGCGAACGCGGCGCCAACGTTCGATTCCCACCTCCGCTCATCTATCTAGCCTCCATCCTTTTGGGCGTTGTGATCCGATATGCCATGCCGCTGCCAAATCCTGCCGAAAGTTTCATCACGCGGGCCGCCGGAATCGCCATAATCCTGGCTGGATTGTGGTTGAATGCCGACGCATGGAAACTCTTTAAGCGTACGGGTCAGCACCCGGCCCCGTGGAAGCCTTCTCCTGAACTCGTGTTGAACGGATCTTACCGGTTCACGCGCAATCCCATGTATCTAGGGATGACTTGCATTCAAGTTGGCCTTGGGCTGGCGCTAAACAATCTCTGGATTTCCTTGCTCGCGGCGTTTTCGCTTCTGGCCGTGCATTTCATCGCAGTAGTGCCAGAAGAAAAATACCTTGCTGAGAAATTCGGCGAGAGCTACACGGGCTACGTGATCAAGGTGCGCCGATACCTTTAGGTTCCTTCTCCGCAACGCGGAGAATCCAACGCGCTTCAGAAGGGCTTTAATTCGGCGCAGTAGTTTGCACTCAGCGTTTCCGATTGCGAATGTAGAGCCAACCGGCAGCGTCACACTGTCCGCATGTGAGCTTAGCGTTCTTGCCTGTACCTCGGCAGACGGGACAAATCGCCCAATCGGCTTTGTTTGGCGCACTGCCAATGACCCCCGTGCAGCGCTTGCCGACGGTGACCTGGGCGCATTGACCGCTGATCATTTCCGTGGAGTAGGAGACGGCTCCGCAGCGGGTGCAGACGGCCACGGGTTGTGGTTTCTGTTCCGGCATGAATGCATCAAGCGTCGCACAGAAATGCGGAGGACGTGGAGTGTGCCTGACGGATTTCAAACAAAAGGCGCCCGGCTATCGAGGAGAAACCAGGGGTCGTCAAAAAGACTCGCCTCCGCGCCCTCTAGAACAAGTTCCACAAAAACTGGTTGTAAACCTCGTGGTGGAACTGAACTTCTTGCGCCTTGACGATGGTACCCAGGGCACGAGGGCAGCGATCGGCGGCGGTGCGCTTCAGTTCGGCGTAACGGCCCTTGACGTCGGCGCCGAGAAGCGTGGTGGTCCACTCGGCTTTTTCGAAATTTTCGATGGCGGTGTAGATGTTGTCCGGGAGGAAGCGCTTGGCGGAACGCAAATCCTTAATTTGGGCGGTCTCGCCGTCCAGGCCGCTCTTGAAGATCGAGTACATCACCATGTAGGGATTCGAGTCGGGTGCGACGGCGCGGACTTCGGTGCGCATGCTTTTATGGTTGCCGATGGGGATACGTACCATGGCGCCGCGGTTGGTGGGTGAGGCGTTGAGCTGATTGGGCGCTTCGTAGTGCGGGTCGAGCCGACGATAGGCATTGACGCTGGAATTGATGAGCAGGCAGATGTCGTTGCCGTGGGTGAGGATGCGGTCGACGAAATCCCAGCCGAACTTGCTGAGCTTCTCTTCGCCGCTCTCGTCCCAGAAAAGATTTACTCCGTCCTTGCTGACGGAAACGTTGGTGTGCATGCCGCTGCCGTTCACGCCGACGACGGGCTTGGGCAGGAAGCTGGCGGTGAAGCCCATGTTCGTGGCGACCTGCCGGCAAATGAGTTTGTAAAGCTGAATCTGGTCGGCGGCTTGCACGACTTCGCCGTAGCCGTAGTTGATTTCGAATTGTGACGGCGCCACTTCGGGGTGATCTTTTTCGTTCTGGAAGCCCATGGCGCGCTGCACTTCGGCCGTCGTATCAATGAAAGTGCGGAGCGGATCGCCGGGAAGGGAATGATAGTAGCCGCCGGTGTTGACGTATTCGAATTTCCCGGTTTCGTGATACCGGCGCTCGGCATCGGGGCCGTTGAAGAGAAAACCTTCGATTTCGTTGGCGGCGTTGAGCGTATAGCCTTTTTTCTCGTAGAGGCCGTCGGCGTAGCCTTTTAGGACGCCGCGAATGTCGGCGGTGTAGGGCGTGCCGTCTTTGTCAATGACGTGGCCGAAAACGAGAACTTTGCCGGAGCCGAAGACGTCGGAAGGTGCCCAGTAGAACGAGGGCCAGTCCATGGCGAGGCGAAGATCGCTTTCGCGTTGTGCGGTGAAGCCGCGAATCGAGGAGCCGTCGAAGGTGAGGTTATCCCAGCTCTTGATGAGAAATTTTTTGTCGTAGTCGAGCATGTGGAGGCGGCCTTCGAGGTCGCTGAAGAGCACCGTGACGGCCTTGATGCGCTTTTCGTCGGTAAGGTATTTGAGGCGCTCCTCCTGGACTTTGTGAACCGGCACGCGATTCCTGCGCTGTTCTTTGGCCTTCAGGTTCAATTGCTCGAGCTCATCGTAGGGAAGAGAGAGAAAGGTACGAAGTCCGTTTTCGATCGACATGGATCTCCTCAAATTGGAAGCGGGCGCTTGTGCGGGCGCTAACTTTGGTGCAGACGCAACCATTCTATGAGCAATAGCGTATCGCGTGCGCGATGCGAGCGTCAATCGAAAGACTTGATTTGATGGATTCAGAAAGCGTATGCACTGTGGAAAAACGGTGAAGGGCACAGAAGCTCTCGGCAACTTATGTGACTGCTAGTTGCTGCTGGCGGCTTGAACTTGGGAGGACTCGGGGCAGAGGTTCAGCACCACTTGGAACCACCAGTTCGGCTGATGGCGAATTTGCACAGGAATGCCGCGCAGGTTGCCCGCCGTTCCCAGGACGAGAGTAAAGCCGGAGCGCTTGCCGGATTGCTTGCTCTCGGAGAGGAATTCGCCTTCGAGGAGATCGGAATAGGTACGCTCGACCGCGGGAGCGTCCTTTGGGGCGTTCGGGGCGTGAGCACGGAGCGTGACTCTGTTCAAAGAGGAGACGCTACGAAGTGTCAGCGTGTAAACCTGGGCGTCGTAGACATAGCAAAGAGAAACGGGGGTTTTTTGACCAGCGAGGGCGTCGTCAATTAATTCGGCGACGGTGCCAAGGAATCCGGCGTTGCGAGGACACTGCTCCGCGGAGGGGGTTTTCTTCACCGGGCGCGGGCTGGATAGAAATTCGTCGAAGACGTAGGACTCCGCTTCGCTGAGCTGGTGCAGATTGTAATCGACGTTGGATTGCATGGGCACCATGAGAGAGAGCGCGCGGCCGGAATCCACGCGGCTGAGAATGGCGCTGAAGAGATGCTGTCCCTGCGCATCTTCTTTCGCCAACTCTCCCTGCATTTCCGACGCAGATTTGCCTCTAGATGACTTCATAAAACCGAAGAAGGCGCTGTAAGCAGTGGAGTCATCACCGGGAGCTGCGGGGCGGAACACTTCGGTTCCTGCGCCCCAGCGATTGATGGCCCGGGGAGCTTTCGCAGGGTCGGAACCAAAAAGAACTTGAATAGATTCGACGTTATGCACATCCGAAGAACGGCTTCTGCGGACGTAGCCGCCGCCAACGTTTTCCTTGCCGACCCAGAGAATCAGCAAGCGAACGCGCGCGGACATTTCATAGTTGTATTGGACGGTATGACTCGGAGTTTTCCTTACCCAATTTAGGGCTTCCTCGAGAGCGAGTTTTTGGTCTGATTGGGCGTCAAGGGCCGCGGGAGAAAGATAAAAAAGGAAAAGAGAAGCGAGAAGGAAACGCGGCCGGGGCCGCATCAAAGAGCCGCCTCCGGGGCGGCGAAACGAAAAGCCAAGAGGACATGGTTGCTCATCGCTGAGGCCAGTGTCCGTATTGATTATTACGCAAGATTTACAAAAAGTGGAAATATTCAACGCACGTTTGTAATCTGCAATTGCGGCTCGTGGTTGTAACCTGCATGCGTCCGGCAGTGTACCGACTTCCTGCAGCGGTTGAAAGACACGCAGGGCAAGGGCAGATCCACTCGAGGAGGCGTCGCAGCGGCCACGTGACCAAGCTACAGAGCCCTTCCATCCAGCCCAGTTTGCAGTTCGCGGATCGCTCACTGCCGATATTAGTTGCTACTCCTGAGAATTCTTCTACAGAACAGAATTTTTCACCGGAGACTTCGGGTTCGAGGAGAGAGCGGAAAGGCGTTACCGTAGGCAGCGCGTTGCTGCGGCTGCTGCGCCATCCCAACGAAGCCCTCATCAAGAAATGGAACTGGAAATCGGCAATCCTGAGCACGGTATTGCGGTCGGTGTTGTTCTTTTTCACCAACCTGAAGGCTGGGCTGCCCGCGGCCTTGGCGGCGCTGACCACAGAATGGGTCTACCGAGGAGTTACCTCCGGGTTCTACGGAGCGCTGACGCAAGCGCTGAGTGACATCGAGCCGCCGTGGGCTGGGGCCCTGGCGGTGCTGGTGCTGCTGCCGATAGCCAATCATTCCGTCGAATTTTTTGTACACTGGCTGCGAGGAACAAGCCGGTTGTACTCGAGCATCGGCGCTTCGGTGGCTCTGACCGCGCTGTCGTCACTGTTCAACTATTACGCCATGCGGCGCGGGTCATTTACAGTGGGCCACGGGCGCAAGGCTTTACTCCACGATCTGGGGCAATTCCCCAGGCTCGTCGTAGAGTTCTGTGTGCTTCCGGCACGTTGGGTCCGGCGCTGGCGCCGAAAATCGACTCCCGGCAAGCCGCGAAACACTTCATATAACCAACTCCTACCATCCCAGTTCCGGCGGCGTTCGCACCTTTTATGAGGCGCTTTTGAAAGCGGCCAATGTACACCGGCGCCCGATACGGCTGGTGGTGCCGGGGCCGAAGAGTTCCGTGGAGGAAGTTGGAGCTTGGGGCCGGATTTACACGCTTGCCGCGCCTAGGGCCCCCGTGTTGGACCGGCGCTATCACATGCTGATGCCCCAGGATTATGCCTGGCCGGGAGAGACGGTGCTACGGCGGATTCTCGCAGTCGAGCGTGCGGACCTGGTCGAGATCTGCGATAAATTCTGGCTGGCGTATCTTCCTAGCGTGCTGCGGCGGGAATGGATCGGGGATGTTCCGGTACCGGCATTGGTCGCGCTGACCTGCGAGAGGTTGGACGACGTGATGGCTTCCTACATAAGCTCCGGAAAGGCGGCGCGATGGCTGAGCCAGACGTAGTATGCGCAAGGTGTACGCCCCGCGATTCGATTTTTACATAGCGGTTTCGGACTACACGGCAGCGGAATTGAGGCGCGCCTTGCCGGGGCGAAAACAGGACCGGCTCTATGTTGAGCCGATGGGAGTGGATTACGAACGTTTTAGCAAGAGGGGGAGGCGCGCCCAGTGGCGAGCCGAGCTGGTTTCGATGCTGGGCGGAGACGAGCGGACTGTTTTTGCTTCTTTACGCCGGACGGCTGGGGAAAGAAAAAAACCTTCTGCTGCTTCCGCCGACGCTCGAAAGATTGAGGGCCACGGGGAATTTGGATTTCCGATTTGTCATAGCGGGAAGCGGCCCCCCCCGAGGGAGAGTTACGGGCAGCGTTCAGCGAATGTGCTCCGCGAGCGGCGCTGTTTCTTGGGCAGTGCGATTCTGACAAGCTTGCGGAGTTGTACGCCGCTGCCGACGCTTTCGTGCACCCGAACGCACATGAACCATTTGGCATCGCGCCGCTGGAGGCGATGACCGCGGGGTTGCCCCTAATCGCGCCAGCGTCGGGAGGGCTGCTGACATACGCGAACCGGCGGAATGCGTGGCTCGCCGAGCCCACCCCAGGGGCCTTTGCCACCGCCATCCGAACGGCGCTCTTGGATGGAGAAGCGCGGGAAGAGAAGCTCGAGCGGGCCCGCAAGACTACCCAGGAGTTTGGCTGGAGCCAAGTCACCGAGCGGTATTTTCTGCTGTACGACCGGTTGTACGCGCGATTCCAAAACGAGGGAATCGGCGGGCGGCAGGCTCGTTGGCAGAAGGAGAGCCGCGAGCGGGAGGCGGACGCACGCGATTATGCGCCTGCTTGAGCCACAAAAGTGACCAAAGCATAAACTAACGTAAGAAACTTAAACGTAACGGTCATCGCTGATTAATACAGCGCCCCTTAGCCTAAAAGCAGATCGGGAACGCTGCTAGCCGAGGTTCGGGATGAAAACCTTCTCGACAGAGATCGTGAAGAATGACCCCAGCCTGCGACTGGACAAATACTTTCGAACAGGCGTGTCGCTGCACAGCCACACGATGCATTCGAGGGAATCGCTGAGCCGGCTGCCGTCGTACATCCGGCGGCTGCCGATCATTTCGGGGATAGCCGAGCGGGAGGTGGGGCGCATCCATCTTTACAGCGGGAAGATCGTCGACTTTGGGCGAGCTTATTGGACACCTCCGTTGTCGCCGCGCGAGGCGCACAAGCTCGAAGCGCAGCAAATCGAGAGCGGGTTGGGGCTGCGGCCGCTCGTTTCTTTGACGGATCACGACAATATCGAGGCGGGGATGCACTTGCAGATGCTTCCCGAAACCGCCGGGACGCCCGTTTCGGTAGAGTGGAGCGCGCCGTATCTGGAAACCTGCTTTCACATCGGGGTGCACAACTTTCCTCGCGAGTCCGCTACAACTTGGATGAAGAAAATGGCGAAGCATACTGGCAAACCGGACCCCGGCCTATTGCGCAAGCTGCTTCACGAGTTGCAAGGATGCCGGTCAACGCTGGTCGTTTTGAACCATCCTTTCTGGAGCGCCGAAGGGGTGGATGCAAGAGAGCACCAAGTTAGTCTGATGCGGTTCCTCGGGGAATACAGCGACGTCATTCATGCTCTCGAAATCAATGGGCTGCGGTCGCGCACGGAAAACCGAATGGTAGGCGAGCTGGCGAAGGTTTACGAACTGCCGCTGGTATCGGGCGGAGACCGGCATGGGTGCGAGCCGAACGGGACTCTGAATGTCACCACGGCGGGAACCTTTGACGAGTTTGTCAATGAAATTCGCATGGACGGCTACAGCAAGATTGTGCTGATGCCGCAATACTTCGAGCCGCTCAAGCTGCGGCTTTTTGCAGAGACCTGGCACATTCTCGGGGAGGCGCCGGGGGAATTCGGGCGGCGAAACTGGACGGCGCGAGTTTTCTATGTTACCGACCAGGGAGTGGAGCGGCCGGTATCTTTTCTTTGGGGAAAAGAAGGCCCGCAATTCGTTAAGCAGATCCACTGGGCTCTGGGATTGTTCGCCAATCCTTGGTTCCGGCCGGCGATGCGACTCACGCTGCTAAACAACTGGGAAGAAGGGCTATGAGCGAAAAGCCCCGGGCAGTTTTTTTTTGCGAGACGTTTCACGAAGTAAACGGAGTGGCGCTGACGGCGCGGCAATTGACGGCTGCTGCCGAGCGGCGCCAGCACCCGATGTTTGCCATATATCCAGGGCCGTCTCTGAAGCTTATTGAGCGAGGAAGCGTCACGCGAATGGAATTGCCGCGTGGCTGCGCGAGCTTCGGAGTCGAAAGGGACCTGCGGTATGACCTTCACATGTGGCGGTTTTTGCCGATGCTGCGCAAAGCACTCGCCACATTTCGGCCGCAGGTGATTCACGCTACCAGTCCGGCGGATTTCGGGCAGTTGGGTGCGATCCTCGCGCACGAGATGAAGATTCCGCTGGTGGTTTCGTGGCACACCAACCTCCATCAGTTTGGCGCGCGGCGGCTGAGGAAGCTCCTGCGGTTCCTTCCCGAAAACGCCGTGAATGCTTTGGCTGCGGGCGCGGAGCGCGCGGCCCTGCGGTTGATCCTGAGATTCTACAAGATTGCGCGAGTGGTGCTTGCGCCTACGCCCAGCCAAGTGGTGTGGCTGCGGCGAGCGACCGGAAAGCCGGGATTCCTGATGACTCGCGGGGTCGACAGCGAGCTTTTTCATCCACGCCATCGCACGTGCCACGACGGAATTTTGCGGCTTGGTTTTGTGGGGCGGGTGACGCCGGAAAAGGGAGTCCGCCTGTTCCCGCGCATCGAGCAAGCCCTGCTGGATGCGGGCATCCGCAAGTTTCAAATCGTGATTATTGGGGACGGGAGCGAACGGGAATGGCTGCGGAGCAATTTGCGGACCGGGGTTTTTCCAGGCGTGCTTCTTGGCCAAGAACTCGCCGAAGCCTACGCCAACCTGGATTTATTTGTGTTTCCCTCGCGGACGGACACCTTTGGGAATGTGGTGCAGGAAGCGGCCGCTTCGGGTGTGCCTGCGGTGGTGACGACTGAAGGAGGGCCGCAGCACCTCATCGCGCCGGGAGTATCGGGTTACGCGGAATCGAAAGACGAGACTCTCGTGGCGCGTGTGGTGGAGCTGGCATTCCGGCGGGAGAAACTGCGGGAGATGGGAGAGGCGGCGCGGAAATTCGTCGGCAATACCAGTTGGGACAGGGCGTTGGAAGCCGTTTTTGAAGCGTATCGGTATTGTCAGACGGAGCAGCGCAGCGCGGCGCGAGCAGCAAAGCTGCGCGCCGTTCCGAGCCTGCAAATTCCCTGAGGTTTGCGCCCCGCGTAAAGTCAGCAATGAACTCCGCGAGATTGGAAGTTGGCAGCGAGACTCGGATTCATTTTGAAGGACTGCTTCGGCCGTTGCTAAGGGAGCGGCCTACGCGGTTCCCGCGGGGCGTCCGTCGAAGCAAGCGGCGACCGCGTGTTCGGCAGAACCGGATACGCGCTGTCTTGAGTTGCAAGGGCGGAGGGTTTCGGCATCACACCTGAGGAACTATGCCCACCGATTCACGACGGACTCCAACAGAGTCAAGAAACTGTGAGCTGCGAGGGCGGTGCGGTACTAGGGGATGCGGAGAGTGTTTCCTTCCTTTACGGTGATGCTCTGTTCTCTGCCGCCAAAGCGATAGATCACCGTGAGAACTTTGTTCGCGCCCGGCGCGGGATCACCGCCGAGGTTGCGGTTATTCACTTGCAGAACCAGGGAATTGTTGCGTATCTGGCTGCGGAGAAGTTGCGAAACGTCGTTGGTGCGATTGTTCAGCCCATAGACGGCGCGAATGATCTGCAGGCTGCCAAAGCCGGGAGCCGGACCTGGACTTCCGCCGCCGGGAAAGCCGCCGTAGTTGGCAAACTGGCTCGCGTCGATGCTCGCGCCCTCCCGATAGGAAAACTGCCGCACCCGTCCGCGCGCGTCGCGAGCAGAAATGCGCAGAGTCTTGTCGGCACCCACCGCAGGATCGCCGCCCAGGTTTTGGTTGTTCACTCTCACCATACCCCTTCCCGACAACATGCGGCGGACGCGGTCGGTGACCACGACGCGGCGATTGCCGGAACCCCAGTCCGCAAACATCACCTGCCAACCCGGGCCGGGGTTCGCGCCAAAGCCGCCCCCATAGTTGTAAAACTGGCTGGCATCGATCGCGCTACCTTCTCTGAAGGTGAATCGCCGCCTTTGCCCCTGAAAGTTCCTGGCCTCAATAACTAGAGTCTTGCTGGCACCCACCGCGGGATCGCCGCCCATATTCTGGTTATTCACCTGGACCATGCCATTGCCAGACAGCAGGACACGTAAGCGTCGAGTGACATCCATCCTGCGATTGCCGGAACCCCATTGGGCCCCTCATGACCTGCCAACCCGGACCGGGCAGGACGCTGTTGAAGCGCTGGGCGGCGGGTAAAGGAGAAAAGAGCGCCAAAGCGAGAGCGGAGCAAAGACCAAGCGTGAGGGAACGGAGACTCATGGAGTAACTCGTTCACTGAAGCCGAGGAGGGCACCCTCGTGGCCTAGGGCCGGAATCCGGCGATTGGCCGCCGAGGGTCATTTCAGAACTTTAGCGATATGGGGTCTACTGGCAAAAATACCTGGTGCGCCGCGCTCACCGTCCCGGCTCTCTTGTGGAAGACGCGCTCGGTCATCCGGCTCTACCCCGAGATCGTTCGCGCCGCCGGGTTGAGGATAACCTCGTCTTCGCCTGGCAGATCACCGACGGAGGCGGCACGCTCTCCAGCGTTGGCGATCAGGAGGCGAGCTTCCAGGCCCCTCCTGCGCCAGGCCTCGTCCGCTTATCCGTCACTGTCTCGCAATCTGATTTGCACTGCGTCGCTGAAGCGCTAATCACCGTCGCGGACCGTCTCGAAGCCGCGGCCGGTGCTGCTTCGGTGAACGCGCGAGGTTTGCCGGGCTACACTTTCGAACGGGCTGCCGGGGAAACCTGGCGTTCAAGATTCGATGCAGCGCGCAACTTGATTGTGGTGAACAGCGGCCATCGCGATTTCGTCTTTGCCACCCGCAGCC